>Ga0213881_10000107_pt1 | contig 66329 bp, 66 predicted proteins | sample BarmaccoBMER_R08_FD_160104 | JGI IMG/M metagenome (GOLD analysis project Ga0213881, IMG submission 160104) | Barbacenia macrantha exposed rock microbial communities from rupestrian grasslands, the National Park of Serra do Cipo, Brazil - ER_R08 ...
GTTGCTGCTCGGCAGGCTATGAGTTACCGAATCGGTACTGTCACCGATGAGGTGTTTCCGGCCCGGTCACCGGGCGTTACCTTTCCTAGGAGGAACTTGATGTCGGATGCGCTGAGCTTTGCTGAGATCAACGGGCAGCACGTGGAGCTGCTGCCGGCTCGTACCGTCCTGTCGGTGTTCAGCACCGGTGGTGCGGGCCGGGGTGGCAACGGCGGCGCGGGTGGCACCGGCGGCAAAGGCCGGGGTGGTGTTGGTCTTAACATCTTGAACATCAACCTGCTCGGCGACCAGGTCAACAGCGCGGGTGACGGCTTTGGCGGGGACGGCGGCGACGGCGACGGCGGTACGGGTGGAGCGTTGGGCATCTGAACCGGATGGCGCCCTCAGGCGATCATCTGGTCGTCAGCGGCACCCGTTGGTCGGGGGAGGGGTGGTCCGGTTGCAGTCGCCCCTCCCCGGCTGCTACCAGGGACATTACCGCTGACTAGGTAGTGGCCTGGTAAGAGTTAAGTATCGCTACTGATTGCCCCATCGATCTCGCCGTGGGCAAGGTATGTAACGCCGAATCGGCGCTGCCACCGATGCGGTGTTTGTCGTCCCGTGGGCCATCTGGAGACCACGGGACCACCTTTCCTAGGAGGATCTATGTCTGATGCAGTGAGCTTGGCCGAACTCGACGGGCAGCAAGTGGAGCTGCTGCCGTCCCGCACGGTGTTGTCGCTGTTCAGCGCTAGTGGCGCAGGTCGTGGTGGCAATGGTGGCCTCGGGGGCAACGGTGGCCTCGGTCGGGGGGGCGTCGGCGCTAGCCTCCTCGACATCAACTTGTTTGGCAACCAGACCAACAGCGCTGGTACCGGCTACGGCGGCGACGGTGGCGCTGTAACCGGTGGTGCTGGCGGTGCTGCCTATAGCTAATTGAGCTGATGCCACCGGTAATGAGGTGGTTGCGTGCAGGGGCGTTGGTAGGGGGTGGCCGGCTGCGGCCGCCCCTCCTGCAACGTAGCTATGTCACCTACGACTTGTTTCGGCGCGTCGGTTCTTGACGTGGTCGGGTTTCTCGGGCTTGTTGAGTCGGCGGGGAGGGCGTCATCGATACCGAACGTATGGTGGTTGACTGCGGGCCTGTCGTGGGTACAGTGCCGCGGTTGGCGGACGGCGTGGAGCTGATCGGGGAGTATCAGGGATCGGGTTTTCAAGAGCCTCACTACATTGTGCGGCGGGCTGACGGACAGGTCATCCAGTTGCCCCGGTTGCTGTACCTGCTGACCGCCTGTGTGGACGGTCAGCGGGACCAAGCGCAGGTGGCGAGTGTGCTCAGCGCCGAGTTCGGCAAGGTGGTGCAGGCTGAGCAGGTGGAATTTCTGGTGAACAAACGGTTGCGCCCGGCGGGGATCGTCGCGACCGATCCGGGTGATAAGCACATCGCCGCAGCGCCGAAGATGAAGATGAAGTCGGATCCGTTGTTGGCATTAAAGTTCCGGATAGGGGTGGTGCCGGAGCGGGTGGTGTGGCGCATCGCCGGGGTGTTCGGGCCAATGTTCTGGCCACCAGTAATCCTGGCCCTGATGACCGCGTTCGTTGGCGCAGACGTAGTGATTATCGTGCAGGGTGGTCTGCGGCAGATCGTGCCCAGCGCTCTGGCGTTGGTCTACCAGCCGGCGTTGACGCTGCTGGTCTTGGCGTTGCTTGTGACCTCAGCGGCGTTTCACGAGTGCGGGCATGTCGCCGCCTGCCGTTACGGCGGCGCTCGGCCCGGGGTGATGGGTTTTGGTCTGTATCTGGTGTGGCCGGCGCTGTACAGCACGGTCACTGATTCTTACCGGTTGGGTCGAGTCGGCCGGCTGCGTACCGATCTGGGTGGGGTTTACTTCAACGCGGTATTCATCACTGGGATGAGCCTAGCTTATCTGGGGACTAGGGCACCGTGGCTGCTAGTGGCCATTGTGGCGTTGCATATCGAGACCGCGACCCAGTTCTTGCCGATGATCCGCCTGGACGGCTACTACATCCTCAGCGATCTGATCGGGGTTCCTGATCTGTTCAGCCGCATGGGGCCGGTGTTGATGAGCATGATCCCCGGGCGAGGTACTCATCCTCGAGTGCAGGAGCTCAAGCCCTGGGTCCGTCGAACGATCACCCTGTGGGTACTCATCGTGGTGCCCTACCTGCTCTACTGGATGGTCGGATTTGTGCTCCTGATACCCCAGGTGCTGCCTGTGGTGTGGCACAGGCTGGTCTGGTTGATCCACGCAGTAGGGGCAAAGGCGGCGGCTGGTCAGGTGGCCGAGGCTGCCCTGGGTGTGGTGCAGATCGGTTTGCTGTTGCTGCCGTGGGTGGGATCTGCGCTGCTGCTGGGAATGATGGTGCGCCGGCCGGCCCGGTGGCTTCTGGCTCGCTGGACGACGCGGGCGAGCGCAAGGAGGTCGTAGTGCTGGCTTCCCCAGATCATGGCCCGGATCATGGCGTGGGGTGGTGGACCGTCCAGATCGGTCGGGCGGTGGCGATCCTGGCCGCGATGGGACTGCTTGCTGGCTGTCTGAGCACATCGGTCGGCGGAACCTCCGGCCCGGCGGGCACCGGTACCCCCGGTACCAGCACGAGCAGCGGCAATGGCTACGGCGGCAACGGTGGTGACGCCAACGGTGGTGTCGGGGGTAATGGCGGGGTCGGGGGTCCCGGCGGCGATGGCTATGGCGGCTATGGCTATGACGGTCTCTCCGACCCCGGTGCGGTAGCCGGTTCCGGTCGGCTGATCAGCAAGACGGTCGACCTCTCCGGGGTCACCTCGGTGATGGTGGGGGCAAATTTCGTGGTGCGGCTGAGGACGGGGGAGCCCGCGAGAGCCACGGTCACGATGGACGACAACCTGGCTGATCGCCTCGAGGCCACCGTCGCCGGTGACCAGCTACGCCTGGGGATCAAGCCGGGCATGAGCGTCCGCGATGCCACGCTGTCCGCCGAGGTGACGTTGGGTCAGCTCGATCGACTGGACACCAGCGGCGCCAGCCGGGTCACCCTGAGCCCCGCCTTGGCCAGCCCCGCGTTGCAACTGGCCGTGAGTGGGACCAGCGCGGTCACCGGTCCGGTCACGGTCGGACAGGTCCAGGCCACTGTCTCAGGGGCGGGCACGCTCGCGCTGTCCGGGCAGGTCCAGGATCTGCGCTTCAGCGCGACGGGCGCCAGCCAACTACCGCTAGCAGACCTCACGGTCCGTCATCTCGATGCGATCCTGTCCGGGGTCAGCCACGCTACCGTCACGGTCACCGGCACGCTTGCCGCGCAGGCTGCTGGTGCCTCAGTGCTGCACTACCGAGGCACTCCGAGCGTCACCCGCTTCCAGGTGTCGGGCATGGCGTCGGTCGCGCGGGACTCACCGTAAGTAATCGACGGCCATTGTTGCATGATCAGCAATCCACGCAGGCTCGGAAAAGTTGAAGCGTAATGTCACCACATGAGCACATGCTGTTACGAGTACGGATCCTCGATCCTCTCATTATCCACCTTCTACGACGTGTCACCCATGGTGATCTCGTCACTCCTAGCATATGCTGAACTCAAGGGGAGCCAGCCAGCTATTGGCGCGACGCGGGGGGGCGTAGCCAATGTGTCAGAGGGGGCCGGGGCGGCCGGTTGTCCGCGCATTGCGATCGACTGTGCCCTCGACCAGCGCAAAGAGCCGAGTACGTTGGTCGGGGCAGCGATGAGAACAGATCCGTGGACGCTCACGGGGCGTGACGCAGAGTTGCGGTTTATCGCTGAGCGTTTAAATGGTGGGGAATCACGGAGTGTGGTTATTGCCGGGCCGGCTGGGGTGGGCAAGACGCGGCTCGCTCGGGAAGCGCTGGCGGTGGCAAAGCGCGGTGGTCGCTTGACTCGGTGGGCGGCGGGGACCAGTGCGGCGGCCGCGATCCCGTTGGGTGCCGTGGCGCACTTGCTACCGGCGGTAGGGACGGCATCTGACCCGCTGACGTTGTTGCAGCGCGCTGGCGCCGCAATCGCCGAGCAGGGCAAGGGCCACCGGTTGGTCATCGGGATCGATGATGCGCACCTGCTGGATGAGCTGTCGGTGACGTTGCTCCATCAGCTGGCCTTGACCCGCACGGCGTGTGTGGTGTTGACCGTGCGGACCGGAGAGCCTGCTCCCGATCCAGTGGTGACGCTGTGGAAGAACGGGTTAGCCGACCGGTTGGAGCTGGGGCAGCTGCCGCGCCTCGAGATGGACCGGCTGGTGACGGGCGTGCTCGAGGGAGTGGTGAACAGCCGCACGATTGAGCGGTTGTGGCGGGCCACCCGCGGGAACGTCCTTTTCCTGCGTGAGCTGGTGGAGGGCGGGTGCGACACCGGTGCCCTGCACATGCGCGATGGCGTGTGGCGCTGGGAGGGGCGGATGGAGCCCACCCCGCGGCTTCGGGAGATCGTCCAGGCCCAGCTGGGTGGGTTGGGCGCCGACGAGAGGACTGCGCTGGAGTTACTGGCCACTGATGAGCCGCTGGGCCTGGGGCGGGTGGCCAGCCTAATCAACCCAGAGGTGGTCGCGGTACTGGAGCGCCGCGGCTTGGTGACGGTGGTGAACAGCGGTTGGCGGGCCGAGGTGTGGTTGGCCCACCCGATCTACGCCACGGTAGTGCGTGATCAACTGCCTGAGGCCAATGCCTGTCACTTGCGCCGCCGGCTAGCAAACACCCACCTGCCCTGGAAGCGCCAGGATGACCTGCTGCGTGCCGGCATGCTGCTGCTGGACAGTGACCAACCCGGTGCACACGCCGGCCTGTTGGCCGAGGCCGCAGTGCACGCCAATGCCCTGCTCGATCATGAGAACGCCGCGCGCCTGGCACAGGCGGCGATTGACGGCAGCGAGGGCCGGGATGGTATGCGGGCACACCTGGCGTTGCTGGAGGCGGTGCGCTGGCAGGGTCAGCCCGAAGAGGCCGAGCAAGTAGCAGCGGCGGCGGCACCGTTCGCCACCTCGGCGGAGGACCGGTCCCACTTGGCCGTGGTGCGGGCCCTGAATTTGTTCTTCGGCTTGGGTCAAGTGGCCAAGGCCGAGGCAATGCTGCACAAGGCAGCCGCTGACGCGGTGGACAACGAAATGCGCCAGCACACCAGCGCGGTCCACGGGGTGCTGGCGTTTTTCGCCGGACGTCCCCAGCAGGCGGCGGAGTCCGGTGCTGAGATCCTGGCCTCGGAGGCGCTCACCCCCGAGGCGGCGGTATGGGCGTCGGGCGCGACCGCGGCGGGATTGGCCGCGCGGGGCCGTACCACCGAGGCGCTGGCGGCGGTGGCGGGTGGCTGGGCAGCGCTTGCGCGGTGCACCACCGAGCCGGAAATTGCGCTGTGCCGGCAGGTCCTGGCGCATGGTGAGTTGTCGGCGCTGTTGGTGGCCGGCCGCGTGCCTGACGCGGTGGCTCGAGCCACCGAACTGCACGAATGGTGCATGACTGCGCCGAAGTGGGCTGGGGACGCCGTGGCCGCCGCCCACGTCGGGTGGTCGGCGTTGGCGGCCGGACGTCCGCGTACCGCTATCCGGTGGCTGAGTGAGGCGGTGGCTGGCCTGAGCCGGTGCGACCCGGGCGGTTTTGGACAACTGTGCATCGCGTTGCTGGCGCAAACCCATGCCCAGCTCGGCGATGCCGGGGCTGCGCGGCGGTTGCTGGATAGCAGCCAAGTGGGGCACCACTGCGCGGTGTTCGAGCCAGAGTGGTTGCTGGCCGAGGCCTGGTACGCGGCTGCTGACGACCGCACGTGCCAAGCAGTCGATCGGGCGCTGCGCGCGGCGTCGGTAGCGGCCGGTATGGGGCAACGCGCCGTGGAGGCGCAAGCCCTGCACACCGCGGTCCGGTTGGGCCAAGCCGGCCAGGTGGTCGGACGGTTGCGGCAGTTGGCCGGCCAGGTCGAGGGCCCGTTGGTGGCCGCCTACGGTGCGCACGCCCAGGCACTGGCCGCGGGCGCCGGGGGGGATCTGGACGAGGTGGCGGCCGAGTTCGAGGCGATGGGGGTCCGTCTGCTGGCCACCGATGCCGCCGCGCACGCTGCCGCAGCGCATGTGCGCGCCGGTGATCGGCGTCGAGCGGCCGCCTCCACCGCGAGAGCCGCCAGCCTCGCCCGAGCGTGCGAGGAGATCCGCACCCCGGCGCTGGAGCAGCTGGCGCCGCGCCCGCTGACCAGCCGGGAGGGCGAGGTCGCCAGCCTGGTCGTGCAGGGCATGAAGAACCAGGCCATCGCCGAGCGGCTGGTGCTCTCGGTGCGCACAGTCGAGGCCCACCTGGCCAACGCCTACGCCAAACTCGGCATCAGCAGCCGTGCCGAGCTCGCCAAGGCATTGCGCGCGGATTAACTGGAGGCGATGGCGCGGCGCCGCTGCGGCTGAAGGTTTCTCCCAGCGCGGGCTGGCTACGATTCTCCGGTGGCCCTCATGCTGCTTGCTCGGGTGATGGGGTTAGCGCTGATCGGATCGGTCTCGATGGGGATGGGGTGGCTGCTGTGGCCGCACGCTGGCGACGGTGTGGTCCACCTCGCCCGTGGCACGGTGGTGCAGTCGGTGCCCTGCGGTCCCTCCGACGCCCGGGATGTGGTGCGCGTCGAGCTGCCCGACGGTCGTGAGGTACCGGCCCGGCTGAATGGCTGCGGTCACCGGCTGGGTGAGGTGCTCGCCGTCGAGGTTCCCGACCCGCTGCCCGCGGGTGAGCTGGTAGCGCGCCTCGCCGGGACCGGGGCGCCAAGCGGGACGGAGGACGGACAGCGCCTGGGCGCCCTCGGTGTTGCCCTTGCCGGGATCGCCGGTGCGCTGCTGGCGTGGCGGCTGCGCGGCAACTGGAGTGCAGCCCACCGTAGGGTAAGCCCATGACCCGCATCCCCTCGCCTCCAGTCGCCATCCCCTCGTCTCCAGTCGTGCTGCACCGAGAGACGCTGTCCAACGGGTTGCGGGTAGTCCTGAGCCCGGACCAATCTGCTCCGGTGGTCGCCATCGGCGTGCACTACGACGTCGGGTTTCGTTCCGAGCCGCAGGGCCGCACCGGCTTCGCGCACCTTTTCGAGCACCTGATGTTCCAGGGCAGCGAGAGCCTGGAGAAGCTCGCGCACTTCCGCCACGTGCAGTCTTCGGGCGGGACGTTTAACGGCTCCACACATCCCGACTACACCAACTATTTCGAGGCAGTGCCCTCGGCGGCACTGGAGCGCGCACTGTTCATCGAGGCAGACCGGATGCGGGCGCCGCGAATTACCGCGGAAAACCTGCGCAACCAGGTCGACGTGGTCAAAGAGGAAATCCGGCTCAACGTGTTGAACCGGCCCTATGGTGGGTTCCCGTGGATCACGCTGCCGCCGGTGCTTTATGACACCTTTCCCAACGCGCACAACGGATACGGTGACTTCTCCGAGCTCGAAGCGGCCACGGTGGACGACTGCGCGGCGTTTTTCGACGTCTACTACGCACCGGGCAATGCGGTACTCACGGTGTCCGGGGATTTTCAGGTGGATGACGCTATCGAGCTGGTGCACCGGCACTTCGATGACGTCCCCGCTCGCCCGGTTCCGGCTCGGCCGTCGTTCGCCGAGCCACCACCGGATCGGGAGCGCCGGCACCGCCACCTGGATTCGCTCGCTCCGCTACCCGCGTTGGCCATCGGCTACCGGCTGCCTGATCCGACCGCCGGTTTCGAGGGTTACTTCGCCTATGAGGTGCTCTGCGCGGTGCTCTCCGACGGTGATTCCTCCCGCCTGGAGCAGCGGCTGGTCCACACCGATGCGCTGGTGACCGACATCGGGGCACACTGCGGTCTGTTTGGTGCGCCGCTGGATGCTCGGGACCCGGATACCCTTACCGTCACCGCCATGCACCCGCTTAGCGTGGACGTCAACCGGGTGCTCGAAGTGATCGACGAGGAGATCGCCCGGCTCGCCGCGGACGGACCGGACCCCGACGAGCTGGCCCGGATCACCGCCCGGTGGGCCGCGACACTGTTCCGCGAAAATGACCGGCTAGTGTCCCGGACGATGTCCATCGGCGCTTTCGAACTGTTGCACGGACGCGCCGAGCTGGTGGCTGAACTACCGGCCATGGTGGCTGCGGTGGGCGCTGAGCACGTTGCGAACGCGGCCGCCGCGCTACGGCCGGATTCCCGCGCAGTGTTGATCGTCGAACCCGGAACAGCAGGACAGGAGCCGTGATGCTGCACCGCAGCGCCGAACAGATCGGCAGGACCGAGCTGGGGCCGCGCCCGCTACCACCGCTGGGGCTGCCGCGTCCCCCCAGCCCACCGCCCGTTGCGGACACCATGGTGGACAGCGGGCTACGGGTGATCGCGGTGCGGCGGCCCGCGGTGCCGATGGTGGAGTTACGCCTGGAAATCCCCTTCGGCGGTTCGCAGCCGACCCATCCGGCCCGCGCCGAGCTGCTCGCGATGACACTGCTGCGTGGCACGCCGCGACGGGACCGCTTCGCCATCGATAAGGTGCTCGCTGGCGTCGGCGCCGATCTTTCGGCCAGGGTGGATCCCGAGTACCTGTCCGTGTCGGGTTCGACACTGGCCAGCGGGCTAGATGTGGTGCTCGATGTGCTCGGTGACGTGCTCACCTCCGCGTCGTACACCACCGCCGAAGTGGCCCGGGAACGGGACCGCCTGCTGGAGCGGCTCACGGTGACCCGCTCTCAGCCCCGAGTGATCGCCCGGGAGGCGTTGCAGCGGCGCCGCTACGGAGATCACCCGTTCGCTCGGGAATGGCCGGAAGCTGACGACGTTGCCGTCGTGACGCCAGCGGCGTTGCGTGCCTTGCATCGCCGCTCGGTGGTGCCTGGCGGTGCTGTCCTGGTGCTGGTGGGCGACATCGTGCCGGCTCGTGCGGTGGAAGCGGTGGCGTCGGCCCTGTCGGGTTGGCAGTCCGACCACCCAGCCGTCGGGCTGGCTGCGTTGCCCGAGCTGACCGGCGCTGACCTGCAGCTGGTGCACCGCGATAGTGTGCAGTCGCAGCTGCGGCTGTCCGCTCAGGCGGTGCCGCGCAACCATGAGCGCTATTCGGCGTTGCAGGTGGCGAACCTGATCTTCGGTGGGTACTTCTCGTCCCGCTGGGTAGAAAACATCCGGGAGGACAAGGGCTACACCTACAGCGCGCACTGCTACTTCGAGTTCACCCGGCACGGGGCCACGCTGATCGCCGACGCGGACACCGCCAGCGAGGTCACCGCAGCCGCCCTGCTGGAGACCCGCTACGAGTTGGGCCGGATAGCCATCATGCCTCCCGAGGACTCCGAAGTCGACAGCGCGCGGCACTACGCGATCGGGTCCCTGACCATCGCCACCTCATCGCAGCGGGGGCTGGCGAGCTACCTCGCCACGTTGGCCACCCTCGGCCTGGACCTCGACTGGCTGCTCACCCACCCCGCCCGGCTCCAAGCGGTCACCACCGGGGAGGTCGCCGAGGCTGCCGCCGAGTTCTTCGCCCCGAGCCGGTTCACCGGCGTGGTGGTGGGCGATGCCAAGCGGCTGGCCGACCCGCTCGCTGCCCTGGGCGGTGTAGAACTGCCCTGACCTCGGGGATTAGGCCTCAGGGATGGTTGCCCGCCAGCGCCCGCGTTTCAGGTGGCAGGACCCCTCTGGGGTGATCGTGACGGTGGCTCCGTAGACGGGTAGTGAGCCCTCCCGCAGCCAGCGATAGCGGATGTCATCGACGATGTCCCACAACCGGCGCGGGCCGCTCTGATGGACGGTCGGCGCGTCACCGTCCATGCCGGTGGCTCTGGACCAGGATCCATCCGGGTGCAGCATCCAGGCCGTACACTGCCCGTCGTCGCCCTGGTGGTAGTGGTGCTCGATGCCGGGCGCGATGATCCCCAGCATGGACCAGATTTCCCACGCTTGCACAATGTTCACCACGGGGTAGCGGCCGACGCTGACCTGCTCACCCTCGGCCTGCCGGATGACCGCGAACTCCTCGCGCAATCCACGGGGGTAGTCCAGGCCGCCCACTTGCCGGTGATGTCTGCGTGCCGGTCAGGGTCGGCCGAATACCACGAAGTGCCTAGCGACACCCCTGGGAGGGAGAACAACCCCCACAACTCCGGCGTGACATGCACGAGATTGGTGTACACGTCGACCTTGAGTCCCTTACCGAGCGCGTAGCGGACGAGCCTGGGCAGCTCAGGATGAAGGGTCGGCTCTCCGCCGATGAACTGAACGGTGTCCACCGAAAGCGCCTGCGCATCATCGATGACACGTTCCCAGTCATTCGCAGTCATGGTGCCGTGATCTCCTTCGGGACTACTGTCGGCGTAGCAATGTCTGCACTTCAGCTGACAGAAGCCGGTGATCTCCAATTCTAGGAACGAGGTCCAGACGGCCTGTGGCGATGGATCAATTTTCGGTTGCATGAACCAGTGTCTTGTCTCGGTCAACACGGTGGACCTCCCGCCCAGCGCTGTGGCCAACACGCACTGCTTCAATCAACCGTTTCCGACGCGCAGCCGCAAGCTGCCAACCTGTCCCGCAGCCGAGTTCTTCGCCCCCAGGAGGTCCACCGGCGTGGTAGTACTGGTTGCTCACCCACCCCGTCCGGTTCCAAGTGGTCACCACCGGGCAGGTACTCGCGCGGGCGGCTTTGGCGATCTTCCGCTCGATTTCGCCGTCGAGAGCCGCCACGGGGGAGATCAGCGTCACCCGAACCCGCGAGGGTCCGGGGCCAATGTGGCCAATGTAGTAGCCGGAAGTTCATGCGCCGTTCGTCTTGTGGCGACCTACATGGCACTCGAACGGGTGACGGTCGGTGCTTCCGGTGCGAAGGAGGTTGGTTCTCTTGTCCTCGATCTATGACGTGGTCAACCCTGACCGCTCCGTGCAGATCAACCGCGACTTGCTCGCCACGCTGGATGAGGCCAAGACATCCAGTGAGCACTGGAAGATCCTCCTGACCTCCGGCATGGGGTTTTTCACCGACGCCTACGACCTGTTCATCATCGGCGTGGTGATGTCGCTGATCGTGCAGGAGTGGCACATCGCGAGCTGGCAGAAGTCGCTGGTGTCCTCGCTGGCGCTGCTGACTTCGGCCATCGGGGCGGTGGTGTTCGGCAAAGTCGCCGACCAGCTCGGCCGGAAAAAGATCTACGGCTGGGAAGTGCTCGTCCTGGCCATCGGCGCGGTGGCCTCCGCGTTGTCCCCCAACATCTGGTGGCTGCTGGGCTTTCGAGCGGTTCTCGGGTTCGGCATTGGCGGGGACTACCCGGTCAGTGCCACCATCATGAGCGAATACGCCAATCGCGCACATCGGGGCCGGATGGTCTCGCTGGTGTTCGCCATGCAAGGCGCCGGCCTGGTGATCGGCCCGGCGGTCGCGATCGGGCTGCTGGCCACCGGCATGTCACACGACCTCGCCTGGCGGCTGATGCTGGGGCTGGGGGCAATCCCGGCGATGAGCGTGTTCTACCTGCGCCGCAAGATCAAAGAGACTCCACGGTTCCAGCTCGCGCAGATCGAAAAGGCCGAGTACGAACGGGAAGCCATCGCACACGGCCGCCCTATCGGGCTGCGAGGCGTACTGGCCGACCGGCGACTGCTGCGCTGGCTGATCGGAGCCTCATTGACCTGGTTCTTGTTCGATATCGCCTACTACGGCAACACTATCGCGAGCCCCATCATCGTGGGTCTGGTCGCTCCGCACGCGGGTTTGATCGCCACCACCACCTACACGTTGGCGATCTTCGCCGTCGCGGCCTTGCCGGCCTACCTCATCGCCGCGGCCACGATCGACTGGATCGGACGCAAAAGGCTGCAGATACTGGGCTTCGTCGTCATGGCAGCAGCATTCGCCGGACTGTGGCTCATTCCTGGTGCCACCAGCGTCGTATGGCTGTTTCTCGTCCTGTTCGGAGCCACGTACTTCTTCGCCGAGTTCGGACCCAACACCACCACTTTCGTCTACCCAGCGGAGATCTTCCCCGTGCGCGTCCGCACGACCAGCCACGGGATCGCCGCCGCGGCCGGCAAGATCGGCGCTTTCGTCGGCACGTACGCCCTGACCACCCTGCTCCCGGTGATCGGGCTAGGCCGCACCAGCGCCATCGTCGCCCTGGTCTGTCTGCTCGGGGCGCTAGCAACCCTGGCCCTGCTACCCGAACCCAAAGGCCAAAGCCTGGAAACGCTCACCGAGGCACCCCTTCCCCGCAGCGCGATCGCGCTGGGCATCGCCGAAAGCCGAGGCACCCGCCCACCCTCAGCATGAGCTAACCCGCTGTCCCGCCAGATCGAGATCTTCCGGGGGATGAGTGGCCGGCCCCCGCACCGGTGTGAGTACACGGGCCTCAGATGAAGTACAGACCGATCGCCCATCCCACACTGGTCATGATGATCACCGAGATGGTCCAGAGATAGACCTGCCGGGCGGTAACCCATATACCGGGTGCGGGTGCGGGTGCGGCCCGAGGGGAGCCGTGCAGGTCGGTGGCGTGGCGCCGCATGTGCTCAGTCAGTTCTCGTTCCCAGAGCTTCCGGTCGATGATCTTCACTGGCACACCGCCCTCGCCGCGAACCGTCAGGGACCAAGCACGCTGCGGCATCATAACCCGTTATGGCCCTGGATCCCCTCGATGGTCTTGACCAAGAACAGCGTGCCGCGGTGTGCGCGCCACGGGGGCCGGTCTGCGTGCTGGCGGGCGCGGGCACCGGCAAGACTCGCACCATCACCCGGCGGATCGCCCAGCTGGTCCGTACCGGCCATGTCGCCCCGGGCCAGGTTCTGGCGGTGACGTTCACCACTCGCGCTGCGGGCGAGATGCGTACCCGGTTGCGTGAGTTGGGGGTGGAGAGGGTTCAGGCCCGAACCTTTCATGCCGCGGCGCTGCGCCAGCTGCGCTACTTCTGGCCCCGGGTGGTGGGCGGCGAACCGTGGCCGCTGCTGGAGCATAAGCTGCGGCTGCTCGCTCAGGTCGCGCAGCAAGTCGGCACCAGCACTGGCACCGGCGCCGACGACCTTCGCGACGTCGCTGGTGAGATCGAGTGGGCCAAGGCCAGCCTGGTGAGCGCTGCGGACTATCCCACCGCGGTGGCCGCCGCTCGCCGGGGCACCCCGATGCCGGCGGCGCAGATCGCGGCGATCTACGCCGGATACGAGGAACTCAAGAACCGGCACCGGGTCCTCGACTTCGAGGATCTGCTGCTGCACACTGCCGCAGCGCTGGAAGAGCGTTCAGCGGTGGCGCAGGAGTTCCGGGACCGCTACCGCTGTTTCGTCGTGGACGAGTACCAGGACGTCACGCCGCTGCAGCAGCGTGTGCTGGACGCCTGGCTGGGTGCTCGTGACGACCTCACCGTCGTCGGCGACACGAACCAGACCATCTACTCCTTCGCCGGTGCGGCTTCCGGCTTTCTCTTGGAATTCACTAGGCGGTTCCCCGACGCGGTGACGGTGCGGCTGCACCGCGACTACCGCTCCACGCCCCAGGTCGTGTCGCTGGCGAACCGGGTGATCTCCGCTGCTCGCGTGCGGCCGGCGGGGGCCCGGCTGCGCCTGGAGGGCCAGCGCGGCGCCGGTCCAGAGCCGTCGTTCACCGAGCATGATGACGAGGCCACCGAGGCGGCCGCCGTGGCAGCGGAGATCGACGAGCTGCTGCGGGCCGGAACGCCGGCCGCCGAGATAGCCGTGCTTTACCGGGTGAACGCCCAGTCTGGGATCTACGAGCAGGCCTTGGATGCCCGCGGGATCTTGTTCCTGCTCCGCGGCGGCGAGCGGTTCTTCCACCGTCCGGAGGTCCGGGCCGCCCTTCGCGCGCTGCGGGCGGCGGTCACGGGATATTCGCCCCACCCACCCGTAGCGGAGTCGACAGTCGAGTTGGGCACGGTTGAGTTGGGTACTGTCGTGCGCGCGGTCCTGGCCCGGCAGGGCCTCACCGCACAACCCCCCACGGGCGCTGCCGCACGGTCCCGCTGGGAATCGCTGCGTGCGCTGGCCGAACTGGCCGATGACCTCGCCGCGAGCACTCCGGACGCTGATCTGGGCCGGCTCGTCGCCGAGCTCGACGCCCGGGCCGAGGCCGCGTACCCACCCGCGGTGCAGGGCGTGACGTTGGCCTGTCTGCACTCGGCGAAGGGCCTGGAGTGGGATGCGGTTTTCCTGGTCGGGCTCGTCGAGGGAACGTTGCCCATTCAGTACGCTGAGGGCAGTCAGGCTGCGATGGAAGAAGAGCGTCGGCTGTTGTACGTCGGGGTGACCCGAGCCCGCCGCCGGCTGGCGCTGTCCTGGGCGCTGTCACGGGGTGCGGGCGGGAGGCGTTCCCGACGTCGCAGCCGTTTCCTCGATGGCTTGGTGCCCTAGAAGTGCCCTAGAAGAGGCGCAGCATCACCCGATGGTGCGGCGCTAGGACGTAATCGGTTGCCGGTGTATCAGCAGTGCTCCCACGTAGCTCTTACCTCACAAGAAGTGGTCGTCGCATGCGGTCGAGGAGAGCAGATCGCCCAGCCACTGAGCGTGGGCCGAGTGGGAAGGAGGTGCTCCGATGGAGATGTGCATGGTTACCGGCGCCTCTAGCCTCCCGCGGTGCCGGCCCGTCACTGTGCCCGGGCAGCCCTTCTACCGCGCCCTGATCAATCCGGCTGGCAGTGATCTGCCGATGACCGACCGCAGGCGTATGTCCGCATCTGAGCCGTGATCGTCGAGTCAGCAACATCCGGCTCATCAAGGCCGCGGGCCCCGCAGCGGGATCCGCGGCCTTGATGTGTTGCTGGGTCCTCATCCCGCGGCAGGTCGGTGCCGGCGAGCGGCACCGGCAAGCAGCACCGAGGAGGAAGAGACAAGTGTTCACCGCGACCGTTCCGCCCGGCGGCGGGGCGTTGACCGACCTAGAGGAGCCCGACCTCGTGGGGCCCAACTCAGTGGGAGCAGAGCCAGTCACCCTGCCGTGCCGCTCCCACGACCCGGACCTCTGGTTTGCCGAGTTGCCCGCTGCGCTGGAGCGGGCTAAGCAACTTTGCTCAGGGTGCCCGATCAAGGCTGCCTGTCTGGAGGGCGCGCTGAAGCGGCAGGAGCCCTGGGGGGTATGGGGTGGCGAGATCTTCGAGCATGGCGTTGTCATCCTGCGTAAGCGTTCCCGTGGCCGGCCCAGCAAGGCCGCCCGCGAGCGGGATCGCGCTGAGCGTGAGCGCGCTGAACGGGAAACCGCCGCGTGAGGGCGACCGCCTGTCCACGAGGTGTTCAGGGGGCGAAACCCGGTTGCCAGCGCTGGGTGATCCCGCGCAGCGGGACGGTGGCGTCGAGCTGACAGAGCACGCCGAACGTCCCGGTGCTCACCCGGTGGATCAGCAAGTAGCTCGGCGGCAGGTTCAGCGCTCGCCCGGTCCGGAAGTCCGGGCCGGAGAAGTCACCGATGCGCTCGGCTTGAGCCTGCATCCAGGACCGGGTGAAGTGGAAGGTCTCGGTGCGTAACGGATCAGCGAAGGGGCTGAGGTAGGCCAGCACGTCCTCGGCTTGTAGCTGCATGCCGGGTCGGACGAAGCCCCCGGAGCGCAGCAGTTCCAGCAGCTCCTCCGAGCGCTCCTCAACAGCCAGCCGGATTGCTACCCCCAGGGTGCGGGGGGCACCGCCGGGCAACTTCGCTGCGGCGCCGAAGTCGAGCACGCCCAGCCGTCCGTCCTTCAGGCGCAAGAAGTTCCCTGGGTGTGGGTCCGCGTGGAGCAGCCCGGTGAGGGTGGGGGAGGAGGAGTGAAAGAGGGCCAGCTTGGTACCGATGTCGTCTCGCTCGCACTGCGAGCCACCCCGGATGATCTGAGCCATTGGGGTCCCAGCGACCCACTGCGACACCATCACTTTCGGCGCGCTGGCGACGATCGCCGGGACGGCGATCTCGGGGTGGCCACGGAACGCAGCGGCGAACACGCGCTGGTGATCGGCCTCGTTGCGGTAGTCGAGTTCCTCCACCATCCGGTCCCGCAACTCGGTGAGCAGCGGTTTGACCTCCATGCCAGGCACGATCGCCTGGAACAGGGGACTAAACCTCAGCAGCTGCCGCAGGTCAGAGCGCAATGCCTCATCGGCGCCGGGATACTGCACCTTGACGGCGACCTCACGGCCGTCATGCCACACCGCCCGATGCACCTGCCCGATGCTGGCGGCGGCGGCAGGCTCATCGGAGAAGTCGCAGAAGCGGCGACGCCATCCCGAGCCGAGCTGCTCATCGAGCACCCGCCGCACCGACTGCGGGGACATCGGCGGTGCCCCAGATTGCAGCTTGGTCAGGGCCTCCCGGTACGGTGCGGCCAGTTGATCGGGGATTGCTGCCTCGAACACGCTCAATGCTTGGCCGAACTTCATCGCACCGCCCTTGAGCTCGCCGAGCACCGCGAAGAGTTGCTCGGCGGTGCGCGCGCTGAGTTCGGCGTTGACCTCGTGCGCAGTGTGCCCGGCCAGCCGCTTGCCCCAGCCCGCAGCGACCCGCCCGGCCACCCCGAGAGGGAGGCTCGCGAGCCGGGCGGTCCGCCGCGTGGCTCGGCGTGGGATGTCGGTCACGGTACGATTGTCTCCCGGTTGCGCTCATGCGCAGTAGTGGGCTTGCAGTCTCGTCCGGCGCCCGAAGCTCGTCCGGCGCCCCAAGATCATCCGGCGCCACAGTGACAGCGCGGATGTGCTGGCCGAGGGTGGTGACGCAACGTGCCGCGCACGGGGTCCACTTCCAGCGCTGCGCCCCATATCGGGGGGAGTGGCAGACCAGCGGTTGGCCCAGTGAGTGCCGCAAGCACCTGCTCGACGATCAGCGCGGCGGCGAGCTGGGTGCACGCCAATCCCGCGGTCGGGATCTGCCCGACCAGTTGGGCAGCCAGTTTCGGCCAGGCTGTGTCCACATCCGCCCGATGCAGCTCGGCGCAGCGTAGGCAGCTGCTGCGACCCGGCCACACCAGCGGGCCCACCACGGCGGTCCCCTCATGGGCGTAACCGATCAGGTGCGCAGTCCCGGTCCCGAGCAGTTCGGTCACCATCGCTGGTTCCGGGACCAGCACGTCGGACAGCACGATCAGGTCTGGCTGACGGCGAGCGGCAACGACGACCTCCGGCGCGCAGCGGCGTACGGCATCGGCGGCTGCCTCGGCGCGGGATCTGCCGAGGTCCTCCGGAAAATAGCCGGTGCCCAGGTCTGCGGCAGTGACCGACCCGCAAGCCTGCACCGCCACCTGACCGACCCCGGCCGTGGCTAGCGCGGTGGCCACCGCCACCGCCACCCGACCGGATCCGATCACCCGCACGGCAGCTTCCCGCCGCTGGCGCAGCACGTGTCGCAGCAGGTGTTTCGGGGCATGGGTGACGTGTACCGACCAGCTGGCTGCCTCGGTGGCCAGCGCGACGCGGTGCCAACCCGGTGGGCCGTGGTCGATGGCCGAAGCATCTTGCACCAGGCCGCAACGGTGCAGTTCGGCGAGCATCGTGAGGGCGTCGTGACGGGAGGACCCGGCTCGCTGTGCCTCGGTGAGCAGCTCGGCCGTGCTGCGGATGCCGTCCATCCGCTGGAGCAACGCGGCTAGCGGTTCCGGCAGGTCCTCAAGGACCATGGCGCGTTGCTGATCCAGCCCGAACTGCAGGCAGGAAGGGGAACGCCAGAGGGTGGCGCGGCCCGGTGCAAGCCGCAGCCGCTGGGGAAGGTCGGGCGGTGGGGAATCGTCGGCCACGACAGGGGTCGCTGGTGTTCCGGGGGACGGCGCGCCAGCGGACGGCGCGAGGGCGGCACTGGAAGTCATGCCCGCAATCCTGGGTCGTCCGACCCGGCAGCTCAACTGGCTCTCCACAGGCTGTCCACAGCTGTGGACAGCCTGTGGAGACGGTTACTCCACAGGACGCGCCGGTGGATCGTCGCCGGAGCCCCCGGAGCCCTCCGAGCGCGGCTGCTCGCGGGGAGCGTCTGCTGCGGCGCGCTCCAGTGCGGCGATCGGATCCTCCAGGTCGGCGGCGTGCCGCGCGGCCCGATCGGCGAACGCGGCGGGATCGTCGAGGTCTTCGGCCGTGGGCAGCAGATCCGGATGGTTCCACAGGGCATCCCGGCCTTCGACGCCGTGCTGCTCGGTGAGCTTTCGCCACAGCTCGCTGGCCGCCCGGAGCTTGCGCGGACGCAACTGTAAACCGACCAGCGTGGCGAAGGTGTGTTCGGCCGGGCCTCCGGAAGCGCGCCGCCGTCGCAGCGTCTCCCGCAGCGCTTCGGACCCGGGCAGTCGCTGCCCCAACGCGTCCGCGACCACGACATCGACCCACCCCTCCACCAGCGCCAGCAGTGTTTCCAGCCGGCTGAGGGCGGCTTGCTGTTCGGGACTGTGCCGCTGCTCGAACAGACCCGAGGAGATCAATTGATCGACACTCTGGGGGTCGGTCGCTGTGACCTGACGGGCGAGGTCCTGCAGCGCGTCGGTGTCCATGTGGATGCCGTGCGCGAACTCCTCGACGGTGGCGAGCAGCCGCTGACGTAGCCACGGCACGTGACCGAACAGGCGGTGGTGCGCGGCCTCCCTCGCGGCGAGGAAAACAGTCACTTCGGAGCTTTTGCGCTGCAGCCCGGCCGCAAGCTGCTCGATCGCGGCCGGCAGCAACGCTGCCACGCCCAGCGGACCCAGGGGAAGCCCGATCTCGGTGGAGGTGAGCACCTCGCCACCGAGCTGGGCGAGCGCCGAGCCGAGCTGCGAGCCGAACGCCACCCCACCCATCTGCTCGACAATCGCCGCCAAGGGGCCGGCCGTCTGACGGACCTCGCTGGGCAGCGCATCGATCCACGCGCCGGCCATCCGGCGGGCCACCGGGTCGCACAACCGCTGCCAGGTGGGCAGGGTTTGCTCGACCCAGTCCCGCGGTGCCCACGCGGCACTGCTGTGCGTCCCGGCGGGCAGCGCGGTCGCCGGTTCCAGCCACAGCTCAGCCAGCCGCACCGCATCGCTGATCGCGGCCGCCTGCTGCGCCGAGGGCAACCCGGTCGTGGACAGCTTCTGCACCGCCATCTGCCTGGCGAGGTCGTAGTTGACGGGGCCACCGCCACCTGCCGCCGCACCCTGGCTGAGCATCTGACCTAGCTGGGTGAGCATCTGGCCGAGGGCGCCGACATCGAAGCCGCCAGCCCCGAAGGCCCCGAACGGATTGGCCGGGTCGGGAGTGCCGCCGCCTTCGGGGGTGTTCCTCCGATCGGGGTCCCGAGGGTCGGGGGAGCCGAAACCGAAGGGTATGTCACTCATGACTCCACGGTACGCGGACCACCGGCACGTACGCTGTTCGGCCGTGAGCCGCCGAACCTGGACCCTGCTGGTCAGCCTTGGCCTCGCTACGGCGCTCGGGTTGCTGGGCGCGTTGGCGCCGGTGCCCTATGTCGCGCTTGGTCCCGGACCCACGTTCGACACCCTCGGAGTGGTGGCTGGCAAGCCGGTGGTGGACATCAAGGGCACCAGGACCTACCCCACCATCGGCCACCTGAACATGACGACCGTGTCGGTGGTTGACAGTGTGACCCTCTACGGGGCACTCGCGTTGTGGATATCCGGGAATAGTGAGCTGGTTCCCCGCGACGAGATCTTCCCGCCAGAGCTGTCCGAGCAGCAGGTCGAGAAGCAGAACCAACAGTTGTTCCGGGACTCGGAGGCCAACGCCGAGACGGCTGCGCTGCGCTACCTTGATTATCCGACCAAGGTCGTGGTCGGCGAGGTGGTACCCGCCGGCGCCGCGAGTGGCAAGCTGGCCGTGGGAGACCGGTTGTTGGCCCTGGATGGTCGGGAACTCCGCAGCGCGCAGCAGGTAGTCGAACTGCTTGCCGGTAGCCACCCTGGACAGCTTGCCCGGGTCCGTTTCCAGCGCGGTGACGCCCTGCCGCAAGAGGTGGCCATCACGCTTGGCTCGGGAGCCCAGCGGGGCCGCGGCTACCTGGGCATCGGGGTGTCTGAGCGGCCTGACGTGAATTTCACTATTGGCATCACCCTGGCCGACGTGGGGGGACCCTCGGCGGGCCTGATGTTCGCGCTTGCCATCGTGGACAAGCTGACGCCGGGCGGAATCATGGGCAACACCTTTGTGGCGGGCACCGGCGAGATCGTCCCGCAAGGCCAGGTCGGTCCGATCGGGGGGATCTCACTCAAGATGATCCGTGCCCGGCAAGCGGGGGCCTCGGTGTTCCTGGTGCCTGCGGGTAACTGCGCCGAGGCGATGCAACGTGCTCCCCAAGGGTTGCGGCTGGTGCGGGTGGCCACCTTGGTGGATGCGGTACACGCGCTGGAGGAGATGCGAGCCGGTCAGCAGCCCAGGGGCTGTCGCTCCTAAAGGTCCCACTGCAAGCGTCTACATCAGTTACTCAGTGCAGGGTTGCCAGCAGCGCGTGGAGCAGATTGGGGGCGAGCTGCGGGTCCTCCACCACCACCTCCCGCCCCTGTTCGGGATTGGCCCGCAACCGCAGCACGCAGGCACCGACGCCATCCCGCAGCACTGCGGCGACCAGCCGGCCCTCCCGCCGCTGCGGATGCCCGGCGGCGGCGCGGCGGGCCTGCGCTGGGTCCTCGGGCAGTCCGCCGAGCCCAGCCTCAGCCTCCGGGGGGAGCATCACGATCTCCTGGGCCAATGCGCAACCGGCGACCGAGTCGGGCCACTGGATTCCGGCCAGTGCAGCGTCGAGCTCGCCCTCGGGTAGGGCCTCCTGGGCTACCGGGGTGAGCGGGGCCTGCGCGTCCAGGCGATCGGCCAGCTCTGGTTGGCTCGCCAGCAGAGTCGCGGTGGCGACCAGCGCAAACAGTTGCGGCTGCTGATCCCACCCGGCGGCTGCGACAAACTCCTCGACCTCCCGCACAGTGGCCGGCAAGGCACGGGACAGCAGGGATGGGGACGGTTGCGGCTCGCTCACCCAGCCATCGTCGCATCGGTGAGGGAAGCCGATCCTGGCTGCGCCGCCAGTAGCCGGTTACTGGCGGCGCAGCCGCCAGGATCGGAACCCAGGGCGCTCCGTAGAGTTGGGGAGGCAGACTCAACCCGGTGTGGTACCGGGCTGCCCGAGGGGTTAGCACTGCACCGCCGTCGTCTCCAGGAGCGTGTTCTGTGGCCAACCGGCCCTCCGTCGGAGTTCCCGCGCTGTCTCGCCGTGCCCGGATTCTGATCACTGTCGGGGCTGTTGTGCTGGTGACCCTCATCATCGGGTCGCGGTTGATCGATACCTACGTGGACTGGTTGTGGTTTGGCGAGGTGGGCTTCCGGTCGGTGTTCACCACTGTTCTTCTCACTCGTCTTGTGCAGTTTGTGGTTGCCGGCCTGCTGGTGGGTGGCTTGCTCGCGCTGAATATCGTGTTCGCGTTCCGCGCTCGGCCGATGTTCGTGCCAGTGATGGGGCCAGACGACCCGGTGGCGCGGTACCGCGCTGCGATCGTGGGGCGGCTGAGGCTGGTTGGTCTCGGCGTGCCAGTGTTAGTGGGTCTGATTGCCGGGCTGTCCGCACTGGGCAACTGGCAGACGGTGCAGACGTTCCTGCACGGAACCAGTTTTGGCGTGTCTGATCCACAGTTTCACAAGGACATCAGTTTCTACGCCTTTGATCTGCCGTTTTATCGCATGCTGCTGGGCTGGGTCTTCGTCACCGTGGTGGTGTCTTTCTTCGGGGCCCTGCTGACTCACTACCTGTTCGGTGGGCTGCGGCTGGCTGGTCGCGGCGGTCAACTCTCCGGCCCGGCCAGGGTCCAGCTCGGGATACTGGCCGGCACTTTCGTGCTGCTGAAGGCCGTGGCCTACTTCCTTGATCGCTACGAGCTGGTGTTCTCCCGACGTAATCCGCTGTTCACTGGGGCCAGTTACACCGACCTCAACGCGGTGCTCCCCGCGAAGATTATCCTGATGTGCATTGCGGTGATCTGTGCGATCGCCTTCTTCGTCGGCGCGGTGCTGCGCAACCTGCAACTGCCCGCGATCGCCATTGTGTTGCTGTTGCTGTCCAGCTTTCTGGTGGGCGCGGCGTGGCCGCTGGTCCTGGAGCAGTTCGTGGTCCGTCCCAACGCCAATGAGCGCGAGGCGCCATCTATCCAGCGAAATATTGCCGCGACGCGGGCGGCCTACGGCATCACTGACCAGCGTGTCGTATACTCCCCCTACTCCGGGCGTGGCGTTACGACACCGGCTGACGTCCGCGCCGACACCACCACGATCCCGAACCTGCCGTTGCTGGATGCCAATATACTCTCTCCGACTTTCACTCAGTTGGAGCAGCGGGAGAACTTCTACGGTTTTCCGGACAAACTCGACATCGATCGCTACACAATCAATGGCAAGACGCAGGAGTACATTGTTGCGGTACGTGAGCTGGCATCGGCGTCGTTGGCAGAAAATCAGCGCACTTGGATCAACCAGCATCTCACTTTCACCCACGGCAACGGCTTCGTCGCCGCCCCGGCCAACACTGTGAGCTCGGCATTGAAGGATGCCGACTCCGGAGAAGGCGGCTACCCCGTGTTCACCGTGTCGGATACCTCACAGCAAGGCTATATCCCTGTTCAGCAGCCGCGGATCTACTTTGGCGAGTTGATCAACAGCTATGTGATCGTCGGAGGAAGTCCCGGTGCTCCTCCTCGGGAGTTCGACGGCCGGCCGGAGAACTACACTTATCGGGGCAAGGGTGGGGTGTCTCTCGGAAGTTGGACGCGCCGATTGGTATTCGCCTGGTACTACGGCGAGGGCAACATCCTGTTTAATCAGGCGATCGGCTCGAATTCAAAGCTTATCTATAATCAGCATCCACGGGAGCGAGTGGAGAAGGTTGCGCCCTGGCTGACCGTCGATGGCGACCCCTATCCGGCCGTGATCAACGGTCGGATCAAGTGGATCCTGGACGCCTACACGACCCTCGACAATTATCCATACGCGCAGCGGACCGTGTTGAGTAAAGTGACTACCGACTCGCTGACCGGGCCGTCCCGCCCCCGCCTACCGGACGAGGAGATCAGTTACATTCGCAACTCGGTCAAGGCCACTGTGGACGCCTATGATGGTACCGTGACGCTCTATGCGGTGGATGAACACGACCCGGTGCTGCGGACGTGGATGAACGTTTTTCCCGGTACCGTGCGGCCCGCTCGTGCGATCAGCAATGAGTTGCGGGCGCACTTCCGGTACCCGGAGGACTTGTTCAAGGTGCAGCGCGAGATACTCGCTCGCTATCACGTCAACAGCCCATCGGTGTTCTTCACCAACGACGATTTCTGGAATGTGCCCAACGACCCGACCCAGAACCAACAGGGTGTCGACCAGCCACCGTACTATGTACTGGCCGGGCCGCCGATCGGGTCGGGGCCGGCGAAGTTTCAGCTGACCAGCGCACTGGTCAGCCTGCGCCGACCGTTTCTGGCTGCCTATATCTCGGTGGGATGCGACCCGGGAGATTATGGCAAAATCAAGGTGCTTGAGCTGCCCAGCGAATCCCAGACGCTGGGACCAGAGCAGATCCAGAACAGGTTCTTGTCCTCCGCGGATGTGAGTCGGGAACTCAACCTGCTGCGGCAGTCTGAGACCGATGTGCGCTATGGCAACTTGCTCACTCTTCCGTTCGGCGGTGGGCTGCTTTATCTGGAGCCCGTCTATATTGAGCGCGCGAACCGGCAAGCGGCGTTTCCCCAACTGGACCGGGTACTGCTGGCTTACGGGGACCGGATCGGGTACGCGCCGACCCTGCGCGAGGCGCTCAACCAGGTGTTTGGTGACAGCGCCGGGAGTGCTGCCGTCTCGCCCAACCAGCAGGCCAAGGCGCCCTCTCCGGGCGCAACCCCGCCTCCAGCGGCAGCTGGCGCTGGTCTCGCCAGCCAGGAGATGCATCAGGCTGTCGCGGACATCGCCGATGCGCTTAAGCGCCTGCGGGCGGCCGAGGCTTCCGGTGATTTCGCTGCCCAGGGCAAGGCACTGGCCGACCTCAACGCGGCCGCCAACCGGTTCGACAGGGCCGCTGCGGCAGCCGGTATCGGCGCTACTGCGACACCCGGCGGGGGTGGCGGCTGACCGATGACCACCCGACTTGCACGTCCTGTAACTGCCCGCGTAGGGTGGCACGCACCAACGCGGGGTGGAGCAGCTCGGTAGCTCGCTGGGCTCATAACCCAGAGGTCGCAGGTTCGAATCCTGCCCCCGCTACCAGCGGCACCTGCCCGCCGAAGAACATCCGGCGGGCAGGTTCATGTCTTGGTAGTAAGACTGCCGTAGCCAATGGCGATTGTTGCCGCATTCCTTTCCCAGCAAAAATAATAGTTGAACAGGTTCGTTTTATCTAGCGAGAGGCGTTCGACGGCCGGAGCGACCACGGTAGCTGAAAACTGAACCAGTTGCCGGCAACTGAAAAGCAACCACCTTCCGGTTCATGCTTTCTCTGTGGCGGCGCCAACTGTTCGCACGAGGCCTCACCCACCTTGCGGGCAGTCGGTGCAGGCGGCGAGGAGGTCGGCGCGGGGGTCATCAGCGCCGTGTGCTCCTCACTTGGCGTGGCCCGTTCAGTGACCGGCTCGGTTAGGCGTGGGCGGCGTCGGTAGCCGTGCACTTCCCGTGCAACAACCGGACTGAGATCCGGTCGCGCCGCCCTGCGGCACGGATCCGGCACGGTCAGCAGCATTGGATTCGCTTTCCGCGCTTGCACGTTACTGGTGTGCTTGATGAGGGTGTGCGGCAGCGTCGCACCACCCCGGTGCGTTGAGTTTCCCGGACTTTCGCGGGGTGTCTGTTATTGCAAGCTCTGGCAGCCACCGCACAGCCCGCTCTTACCTGTCTGGTAGGAGTAGCTCCCGCATCGTCGGCAGGTCCGCCACGTCTCCCGCGCCCGACCCTTGCGGACCCGCCGCCGCTCGAGGACCCCAGCCCACCAGCTACGTAACCCCATCGCCCGTCACCTCCTCTGCCTGACCATCTCGGGCGTCTCGCGCGTCGGGCAGTGGCCCTGCGCGCTGCCGTGGTCGCTACCCGTTCCCGCTCACCCCAGCCACTCCGTCAATAAGTCGCGTAGCGTCTCGGCGCCCTCCTCATCAAGGGAGATCAGACAAGCGCCCGTGACATGGGGATCGAACACAATTGACCCGTTCTGCTTGCTCACCATGAGGTTTGCGAAACCGATCGGACCCCGGTGCAGATGACACGTTGCGGGGATCGCCTTGCGACGGCGGCCGCTCGGGCGGTCAGCGCGGTTGTGTGGTTCCATGATGCTCCTTCTTGATGGGTGGAACGCGAGTTCGGTTTCCCCCACCGTTCATGGCGTGGTTCATGTGGCTTGCTGGGCGGGCTCACCGTGGCCGGCACTGCCGGCGGATTTAGCGGAGGGTGAGGGGCGGGTCTCGGTCGCACTAGTCGTGGCTGTGAAACGGTTGAGCTCATCCGGCTTGGTGATCGCGGTTTTCCGCTGTCGCTTACCTGTTGCCTGGCGAAAATACCCTGTCAACGAAAATACCCTGTCAAACTCGGTTGCGGACCCGTGGCCCCCGGGGAACCGCCATGACCGCGTCCTTCCCTGACTCGACTGCCTGTGGGTTGCTGCCCCCGGTTAGCGGGCGACACTATAAGGTTCGGCCAGGTCACGGTCGGTTCTCGACCTCGCGGCCGTCTCCTCTCAGGCTTCTATGCCACATCTGGTCTTCCTTGGTCTCCCAGACGTGGTAGTCTCATCTCAATCAGCAGCGAAGGAGGTTGACTCGTTGAACGCCAAGCCGCTCGTGCTTAAGGTGTTACTTCAGCGTCGCCATCTGCAGACCCACCGCGCTTTTTGTCGTGAGTACGACAAGGTTGCCGCAGCTATCGATCCGACTTTGCGGGGTGGTTGGCCGAGCAAGGCACAGTTCTACCGGTGGCTTTCTGGTAACTTGGTTGGACTCCCATATGCTGATCACTGTCGGGTCCTGGAGGGCATGTTTTCTGGCTGGAAGGTCGATCAATTGTTTCGCGTGTGCGATGACGGAGTCGAGTTTGTTCCTGAATCGCCTACGCCGCAGACGCAAAAACCGGCTGTCCGACCTGTCTTGCCCACCGGGTCAGTTGGTCAAGGCGTCAGCCAGGTCGTAGCATTCTATCCGCACAGGGCGGACACCCCGAAACACCTTTGGATGGACCTCCTGGTTAGCGCGCAAGAAAATATCGACTTGTTTGCGAATGCGAGCCTATTTCTTCCCGAAGAAAATCCGGAAGCGATAGAAATTATAAAAGAGAAGGCCGCCGAAGGTGTGAAGGTGCGGATCTTGCTGGGTGATCCCGACCACCCGGCAATGGAGCTCCGTGGTCGAGAAGAACGACTCTTTGAGGGTATCCCAGGTCGAATCAAGATGGCGCTCGCATACTATCGACCTCTCGTCGATGTTGAGGGTGTCGAGTTTCGCCTTCATGGAACGTCGCTATATAACTCAATATTTCGCTACGACGATCAAATGCTTGTTAATCAACACATTTATGGTACGTACGGATATGTAGCCCCAATTTTGCACCTTCGCAAGGTTTCTGGTGCTGACTTGTTTGACACATACATGAGAAGCTTTGAGCTGGTCTGGCGAGAAGAATCGCACAGTATTCATGCTGAGGAGGCCGTAAGCTAGGCTAAAATTGCATCAGTTCGTAGGTTGACTAGGGTAGTCATGAAGCGATTGAGGTCGGCGAGGCTATCCAGGGTCGCGTCTGCGCCAGCTTCAACCAACTGGTCAGCGCTGTATGCGCCGGTGGCTACTGCTATTATCCTGGCCCCTCCTTCGCGTGCGGCCTTGACATCCAGCGGGGTGTCTCCGATCAGAATTGTCGATAATCGATCGAAGGCTGTCCTGTATTTCTTCAAAACTTTTCGTCGGGAAGTGTTGACCAAATTAGCCCGGATTGTGTCGTCCGAGCCGTAGCCGCCGACATCTAAGTCAACCCACCTGTCCAAGTTGAAAGCGCTTAGTTTCGCGCGCGCGTTAGGAGCGATGTTGCCGGTTAGGATGGATTGAATGACGCTCGGCACGGCGGACAGCGCCGTCAGCGCCTCGGTCACGCCTGGCAGAATATGACCACGTTGCGGAAGCTGCGGCGCGTTGCGTTCCATGGCTTCGACAAGAACACCCTCAAACTGTGTAACTTCTACATACTTCTCAGTGTCGATAGAGTTAGCGGACAGGAGTTCATGCATTATTTGAAAGTCGGTGCGACCGTCGGTGGCAGGGCGCGCCGAGGGAGCGCGTCCTGCCAGTAGCTCGAACGCCAGGGTGTATGTTGCCTTGCTCACGCCGCCGTTCTCGATGAGGGTGTGGTCGATGTCCCACAGAATCAGCGTTTTCGGGAGATGTGCAACAACATTCACTGACGCGGGCATGCGGGTATCCTCTCACATCGAGGGCCTCTTGCCGGTCGGTTGCCCGCGTTCCGACTCAACGGCGACATTCCGCAGAGACTAGGTGGGTTGCTCCTCGGCCCATCGTCGCAGAAGCAGGTCAGAAAACCGGTCGGCCAGCAGGGTGCTGGCCTGGATGCCGAACACCACGTCGCCAGCGAGCGCGGGTTCGGCCGCGAGCAGTGGCGCGATGATGCCGTGCCGGACGAGTTGTTCGTGCACTGCGTCGGCCTCGATGTGTTCGGCGTAGAACTCAATGGCTGCGGGCCCACAGCCCAGCCGGCGCATGGCTTGAACCAGTCGGTCCGAGCTGGGCGAGGAGGTCAGCTCCGCGACGACTAACTGGCCGATCAGCGCTCCACGCAGCCAGCGGTGCAACCCACACAGTGACATGAAGTTGATCTCGGCTAAGAGAGCGGCCGGGGCAGTGTCGAGGTAGGCGCCGTACTCGGCGCAGAGCCCGAACTCGGTCATCATGTCGGCGAACAGCTGGGCGTGCATGCGGCCTACGCTGCCCGAACCGTACTCGTCGTACTCGATGGTGACCAGGGCCACCTTAGCTGGCCCGGTCAGCCGGGGGATGACCCACGCGTGCGGGTCGGCCTCCTTGAGGTGGTAGAGCGAGCGGTACGCGATATACTCGCGCAGCTGCCAGAGCTGCCCGGTGCGGCGCAGGTGGTGGGAGACACCGCTGGCGTCCACCACCTCCACCAGCAGCGTGTCGATCTCGGTAGCAACGTCGGTTCCCCCCCGGACCTCGGCCCGCAGCGCCGCGAGGAAGACCTGCTCCAGGTCCCGGCGCAGTCCGAGCAGTCCAGGATCCCACTCCAGACCATCGGAGACTCCAGCAAAGCCCCGGTAATGCAGCTCATAGCAGCAGTACAGTGCCAGCTGCAGGTCCTCGCCGTAGGGGTCGGCCTGCTCGATGGCCGCTGAGGTGAGCCCCGCCGCAGATGGCGTCCTGGTGCTGCCGCGCAGCGTGTCAAGCACGACGAGGGAAAGGGGGCCGCGCGGCGCTGGGAGGGCAGGCCCTGTAACGGGCCCTGTATCGGGCCCTATATCGGGCACTGCAACGGGCGGTGGTGCAGTGGTGCTCAGCATCGTGTGCACTCCTCAGAATCTCTATCGTGAGCGCTGCCATGGGCGACGCTGTTGCGCACCCGTCGCCGGTGGCTGGTGTCGCAGAACGGATAGCGGCGGCTGCGACGGCACGTGCAGAGCGCGGTAACTGCCCGGTCGGAGATCACCTTGCGGCCATCGGCCAGGACGATCTCTATGGGACCGTGCACCAGCACGGGTCCCTCATCGGTCACGGTGACTTGGCGGCGGACAGGCTCAGTGGGCACGCCGGGCTCCAATGACCACGAGTTCCTCGTCGCGTTGCCCGGGTTCGATGAGTCCGCGGGCTTCGAGCATGGTGGCACGCAGGCGCATAACGGGGCCAAAGGGCACCGTGCAGCGGGTGAGCACCTCGGCCTGCAGGCCGGCGCCGGCAAGGTTGCTGAGGGTGATGCTGTCGTCACACACGGCGGAGTGGACAAGCAACATCATGCCCCCAGGCGCGAGGAGAACGGATCCTTCGGTGCAGATGCGGTCCAACACGACACGTCCGTCGATGCCACCATCCCAGCAGCGAGTGATCCGATGTCTGGGCAGTATGGCCGTAGCCGCAGGGACGTAGGGCGGATTGGCCAGGATGAGGTCGTAGTGCTGGCCTGCCACCGGTTCGCACAGGTCGCCGCGCCGCACGGTGCACGGAACACCGCGCAGGCGGCTGTTGAGCCAGGCGGCTATCACTGAACGTAGCGACAAATCCACCGCGGTGACGGAGGCAGCGCCGGCTCTGGCAGCTGCCAGAGCCAATGCGCCGGTGCCGGTCCCGATGTCCAGAACGCGGCGGCCAGCCGCGTAACCGCCCTCACGCAGGATGCGGATCAGCAAAGAAGTGTCGCTATCGACTCGATACACCCCCGGTGGTCGCAGCAATAGCACAACTTTCCAGTACCCAGGACACGACCGGAAGAAACGTCGGCTTACTTCCTGCACCGCGGTAAAGGCCGTCGCGACTGGGCCGAGCGGACGAACAGGAAGATGCCGTACTGCCACTCCGCGTCGATCCACTGCGCGCTGAGCTCGAAGCCACGCGCGGAGACGTCGGCCACGAACTGGGGGCGGTGAAACTTGTAGGCCAAGCCGACGTTCAGCGAGTCACCGCGCCGCAGCACCAGCTCGAGACCCAGCTTGCGCAGTGCCACGGTCTGGTCCTCGGTCGCGTGGAGGTGCGCCTGGACTGCGGTAGTCGCCGAGTCGTAGTGCGCCCGCGGGTAGAAATACTCTAGAGCGAAGTCGGCGCCGAAGCGCCTGTTGAGATGGGTGAGGTGGTTGAGCCGGAATCGGGCGAAGGCCGACCGGTCGAGTGGGTCATTGTAGCAGGCTTCGAACACCTCGGCTGGCTTCTGCAAGTCGGTCGACACCAGAAAACCATCGCCGGGCCGGAGCGTGTCTGCGATCTTGGAGAGCAACGCATCGCGCTCTTCGGGCGTGGTGTTACCCAGGTTGCTTCCGAGGACGGCCACCACTACCGGCTCGGGTTCGTTGTCCCGCAGCCGGGCCAGCCCCGCCTCGTACCGGCCCCACAACCCCTGCACTCGCAGGCCGGGTAGTTCAGCGGTCAACTCGTGGGCGCTGGTCGCCAGCATCTCGCGGCTGACGTCAACCGGAAGATAGGTAGTCGCACGGCGCTTGACGCAGGCCGCCAGCAGCACGCGGGTCTTCTTCGCGCTCCCGCTGCCCAACTCCGCGATCCGCCGGCATTTGATCAGATCGGCAATCTCCTCGGCGTGGCGCTGCAGTAGCCCGTACTCGACACGGGTAAGGTAGTAGCCAGGAAGTTTGGTGATCGACTCGAACAGGCAGGACCCCACCGCGTCGTACCCGAAGTAGCCCGGCACCCGCGGCGGGGTTTCCCGCAGACCCGCCAAGAGGATAGGTCGATCGTCCCAGAAGGTCCCCTCGCCATCTACAGGTATGATTTCGACCTGGCTTTGTTCCACAATGCGATCTCCCCTCGCTCTGCGCTAGGCCCTGGTCGACGGCCAGCGCCTGCTGTGTCCCCGCTATGGCCGCGCTGGAACCCGAGCAGTCATCTGCAGCTCTCACAATCGAGCAAAACACACGGCCGTTCGCGAGAATAACCGAAGCGTCCATGAGTATCCATGTACCGGTGAGTATCCATGTACCGGTTGGAGGTGGTCGACGCCCGGCGGCTAGTCTCCGGGCGTTCTGCAGCCCTGCCCGCGTCACGGCCACGCCCTAGCACCCCCGATGAAGAGGAGAACAGGCTCATGACTGCTCCTTATGCGCAGCACTGCATCCTGCCGCCCGGCTTGCTGTACCGCCTTGCCCGCTGTGACGAGGAAGCGTTACGGGATGCCGCGCTGAACGCGCTGGCCCTTGACGGCCGCTTTCGGCTGGCCCGCGCCGAGTCTGCGGCAAGGCTGCTTCAGCTGCCCAGGCCAGTCACCTTCGCCTGGATCGGCGGTCAGCCGCAGCGGACCATCTACGATCAGCAGCACAGCGAGTCCCAGACCCCTGGCGTCGTCATGCGGGTGGAAGGTCAAGCGCCGAGCAAGGACCAAGCGGTCAATCAGGCCTATGACGGTCTGGGCGCCACATATTCGTTCTATTGGACGGTGTTCGAGCGCGACTCCATCGACGGTGCCAGCATGCCCTTGCTCGGCTTGACGCACTACGGGCGGCGCTACCCCAACGCGTTCTGGGACGGCGCCGGCCATATGTTCTTCGGCGATGGCGACGGGCGGATCCTCACCCAGACCACGGCGGGGATCGACGTCATCGGCCACGAACTCACCCACGGTGTCATCCAACACGAGGCGAACCTGACCTACTCAGGGCAGTCCGGGGCGCTCAACGAGTCGGTGTCTGACGTGTTCGGGATCCAGGTCAAACAGTATGCTCTTGGCCAGGACGTGCACAGCTCCGACTGGCTCATCGGGGCGGATGTCGTCGGACCGCTCTTGCGCCCGGCGTTGCGGTCGATGAAACAACCCGGCACCGCCAACCCATACGACGATCAACCCGCGGACATGAACGGCTACGTGCCCGGCGGTGACGTGCACATCAACTCGGGCATCCCCAACCACGCCTTCTACGTTGTGGCCACTACCCTGGGTGGGCATGCTTGGGACGCCGCCGGGCCGATCTGGTACGCCGCACTGGCAGACCCGCAGCTGCGACCCAACGCGACGTTCCGTGACTTCGCGCGGATCACGGTGCGCCACGCCCGACAGACCTACGGCGCGAGCAGCGACCAAACCCACGCGGTGCAGCAGGGCTGGGAAGCAGTCAAGGTTCCACTGTGTTGATCTTTGAGGGGGGGGGTTGATCTTTAAGGTAGGGTTGATCCTCAGGTTGGGGACTTGATCCCTCGCCAGACGACGAGCGGAGCCGGACACTGGACGGTATGCGCGTACACGTGACTCGCCGTGGCGGCCTCGCCGGAGTTGCCCTGCACGCCACCCTTGACACCGCCCAACTCACCGCTGCCGATGCCACCCGGGCCGAGACGGCACTGCGGAACCTGCCCTGGGACAGGCTTGCCGCGGAGCCCACCGGGGCGGACCGTTTCCGCTACGAGGTGGTCACCGCAGAGGGCGGCCACGAGCGGCACGTAGAGCTGAGCGAAACCGAGGTTCCGGACGCCCTGCGGCCGCTCTTGGCGTTGCTACCCGATCATGGGCAGATCCGCCGCGCCTCGGGCTGAGGGGAGCACGACCGTGATAATCCCACGACAGCCCCATGCATACTTTCCGTGACGGGTGCAACGCGGTAGCGTTTAAAGCGGATCGCGTACGGTGGGTGACGTCCTCTCCCGCCCCGAGGTCCGGTCCGGGGGGTTAGGCGTGCTGCCCGCTTGCCCACCACCGGAACCCGAGCGCGATCAGTATCCAGATTTGGGACCAACTCGGTGATGGGGGGAGTGGAGATGATCCAGCTAGAGGACGTCACCAAGGTCTACCGAATGGGCAAGGTCGAGGTGCGGGCACTCTCCGGTGTCGACCTGGTTATCGACGACGGTGAGATGGTCGCCATCATGGGCCCCTCTGGGTCGGGCAAGACCACCCTGATGAACATCGTGGGCTGCCTCGACGCCCCGACCAGCGGGCGTTACCTGCTCGATGGCACCGACGTCAGCCGGCTCTCTGACCACCGGCTGGCCAAGATCCGCAGCCGCAAGATCGGGTTCGTGTTCCAGTCGTTCAACCTGGTTCCCCGCACCAGCGCGGTCCGTAACGTCGAACTGCCGTTGGTCTACGCCGGGGTGCGGTCGCGGCGCAACCCGGCCCGGCGGGCCCTGGAGCAGGTGGGGCTGGGTGACCGGCAGAAGCACCTGCCCAACGAGCTCTCCGGGGGTCAGCAGCAGCGGGTGGCGATCGCCCGGGCACTGATCAACGATCCCGCGATCCTGCTCGCCGATGAGCCCACCGGCAACCTCGACACCACCTCCAGTGCCGAAATCTTGAAGTTGCTCGGCGAGCTGAACGACGCCGGGCGCACGGTTGTGGTCATCACTCATGAAGAGGAAGTCGCCCGGTGCACCAAGCGAGTCGTGCGAATGCGCGACGGGCGCATCGTGAGCGACCAGGTGCAGCGGAACCGGACGGAGATCACAGCGTGAACCTTCGAGAGGCGTTGCGCATCGCGGTGCGCGGATTGCGCGCTAACCGGCTGCGCTCCGTGTTGACCATGCTCGGTATCATTATCGGGGTCGCTTCGGTCATCCTGTTGGTCGCTATCGGCAATGGGGTGCAGTCCTCGGTCAATGAGAAAATCCAACCGCTGGCCAATCTGATCACCGTCGTTCCGTCGGTCGGTAATGTTCCCGGCGGCGCCCCGCCGAAGGATCTGATCGACGCCGATGTCGTGGCGCTACAGGACCCGACGCTATCCCAGGAAATCGCTGCCGTGATACCTGCCACCACGGGCAAAGCGTTGATCGAGACTGACGCCTTCAAGTTCCGAGCGACAGTCGTCGGCTCCACCGATCGCTGGCTTGAGGTGAACAACCAGGATATGGCCGCCGGGTCGTTCTTCGACCTGGCCCAGGTCCGCTCCGCGGCCAGAGCGGTGGTGATCGGTCCTAGCGTGGCGAACTACCTTTTCGGCACCGACCCCGCGGCTGCGCTGAATCACACCGTCCGGATCAACCACCAGACATTCAGGGTCCTCGGCGTGATGCAATCCGTCGGTGAGCCGGGTGACAGCTTTGCCGTCATGCCGCTTAACACCGCTCGCCGCTACATTTTCGGCGGCGGGGACAAGGTCAACCAGATCACCGTGCAAGCTGCCCAGGCGGCTGCTGTGCCCGCTGCCCAGAATGACGTGATCCGGATCCTCAGCGAACGGCACCGGATCAAGGACACGGCGAAAAGAGACTTCGAAGTTCAATCCTTGCGCAGTCGGCTCGACACCTTCAACCAGATCCTCCGCATCCTCACCCTGTTCACCGCCGCCGTCGCGGCGATCTCGCTGATCGTCGGTGCTATCGGAGTCCTGAACATCATGCTGGTCTCAGTCACCGAACGAACTCGCGAGATCGGCATCCGCAAGGCGATCGGCGCCACCCGCCGTGCGATTCTCGAACAGTTCCTCATCGAGTCGCTCGTGCTGGCCGGCTTGGGTGGGCTGGTCGGCATTGTGGTCGGTATCGGGTTGTCGGTCCTCGGCGCCGCTGTCGCGCCCGCCTTGGGCCCCGCCTTCGCCACCTTCACCCCCACCGTGACCATCCCGTCGGTGGCGATCTCGTTCGCGATCAGCCTCGCGATCGGGCTCGTCGCTGGCGGCTACCCCGCCAACCGGGCCGCCCGGCTACGACCCATCGAAGCCCTGCGATTCCAGTAACCCACTCACCGGTCTGACCCCACTGACACGCGGCACCCCGTAACTCCCTGACGTCTGAGGCGTTGCATAGTGCGACGCCTCAGACACACAGGGGGACCTCACTGTGACCAGGATTTTCACCAGCTCATCGACGCCGTCCGCAGCTTGGCGCTTCAGTGCCCGGGCCTTGTTGGCGCTCGGGCTGGCCACCGTGCTGGGTGCGCCGACGGGGTGCGGCAGTGCGCCGCCACCACCGCCGACCGGACGGGTGGAGCGCAGCACGGTGGCGAACCAGGTATCAGCCTCGGGCTCCCTGTCGGCCATCAGAGAGCAGAATTTGGGTTTCCCGATGACTGGGCAGCTCAGGGAAGTCGCGGTCAAGGTCGGGGACCGGGTGAGCCCGGGCCAGATATTGGCGCGCCAGGACGACTTCCTGCTTCGACAGACGTTGAACCAGCTGCAGGGGCAGCTGAACTCTCAGCGGGCGTTGTTGAGTGAGGCCCTCAATGACACGACGGTGCACGGCGATCAGGCCTCCTTGGAGGAGGCGCGTCGGATCGTGGATGTGACCGAGAAGTCGGTCGACGCGGAACTCGCCTCGGATGCATCGGCCGTTCGCAGCGCACACAAGCAGGTGGACCTCGACAGCTATACGTTCGACCAGGCTCGGGAACAGCTGCATGCCGATCAGGTCTCCTGCTCCGCCTCCGGCGGAGTCCCCTATACCCCACCCCAGCCCAGTAACGGTTTAGCCGGCGGGTCGACCTCCGGTGGTCCTAACTCGTCGATCGGGGTAGGGCCGGCTCAGGCAGTTGTCGATAACCCCGTGAAGGCAGGCCCCGTCAGCGCGGGCGTCAACGGGCCAAGTCCGGTCGGTGGCAACGGCAACGGCAACCCGGCCTGTAACCGCATCGCTCAGGATCAGAAGAATGTCGCCAGCGCCCATCAGCAGGTGCTGACCGACAAGGCCACCTTGGTCGCCGACGTGCAGAAACAGAATGTTGACCGCACCCAAGGGCTGGTCAGCATCGAGAACGCCCGTCAGAACGTGATCACCGCGCAGAACGCCCTCCAGGCCGCAATCGCCAACCGGCCGTTCACCATTGATCAGCAGGCTGCGCTGGTGGCCAGCATCGCGGCTCAGGTTTCCGGAGCCCAGAGAAATGTGGACAACACCATCCTGCGCGCGCCGGTCTCGGGTACCGTTGCGGTCATCAACGGCGTAGTGGGAGAGTACGTCCAGCCCAGCACGGGAACCAGTGCACTGGCGCCGGGTGTCCATGCGCCTATCCCCGGCCTGAACGGCGTCACCTCGAGCACCAGCAGTACTCTGGGCAACCCCGCGACTGGCGCCCAGCGTCCCGGTGGTACCCAGTTCATCGTTCTCGATAATGTCAACAGCTTCCGGGTGGTTGTCCCGTTCGAGGAATCCGATGCGGCGAAGGTCGCCCCCAACCAAAAAGTGAACGTCACCTTCGATGCCATCCCGGATCTCACTCGGACGGGAACCGTTCTTACCGTGGCTCCCTCGGGTGCTGACATTTCCAGCGTCATCAACTACTACGTTACCGTCGTGCTCAATGAGACCGATCCGCGACTCAAAGACGGCCAGACTGCGCAGGTACGCGTGGTGACCAACCAGGTCGACAACGTTCTCACCGTCCCTAACTCCGCCGTTCGCAGACGTGGCGAGCAAACCACCGTCACGGTCGTGGACCCCAACGGCACCCAGGAGCAGATGAGCTTCCAAGCCGGTCTCGTCGGAGATACCCGTACCCAGGTCATCTCCGGCCTCAGCGAAGGCCAGCAGGTCGTCCTCCGTCAAGGAGTGTGACCGCTGTGACCTCAAAGGCTGTGACCTCAAAAGGGAGGCAACTGTCGTTCAACCCCGCGGGGTCGCCAGCTTTTCCAAGCTCCACGAACCGGGATGGCTTCGTTCCCAGCTACCCGATGTCGTCATGATGGCGATGGCGGAGGTCTTGAGTGGCTCAGCAACTCCGGTCAACAACGTCAGAAAGTTTTCCAGACCGGGGTTATGACCCACCAGCAGCGCTGTCGATGCCTGGTCTGGGAGTTTCTTGATGGCCATCAGCAGGTCCTGCTCCGAGGCGCCGTAAAGCCATTTGTTGCGGCGGACTCGGGGTATCGTCTCCAACTGGGCGGCCGCAAGATCCCAGGTCTGCACCGCGCGAAGGGCGGGGGAACACACCACAAGGTTGATCTTGGGTGCCTGGTCACGCAGCCAGCGACCGACGGCTAGGGCGTCGCGGTGCCCGCGTTTGGCCAGTGGGCGGTCGACGTCGGCGGTTTCTTGCGGCCGTGCCGACTTGGCGTGCCTGAGCAGGATGAGCGTGTGTGTCATGGTCCCTGTGGATTCCACTCTAGTGGGTTTCACTCTAGAGCGAGGGTACGCAGCACCAACCGTGCAGCGTGACCACCGGACTCCTCGCCGATTGCGAGGGCGGCGGGAACGTGGAGGTCATCCACCAAGGCAGTGGTGACAGCGTCCGACGCGGCTTGTGACGTCAGCGCTCTGCCGGCCGCCGAGTACAGCCTGTCAAGCTGGTTTTCCCGGGCCGTGAGTTCCCCAGGGTGGAAATCCCAGCTCTGCTGCCAGGGCCGGTTGAGCAGCAGCAGCCGCACCGCCGCGGCGGGATGGTTCTCGAGCAGCGTTGAGACCAGCACCAGGTTGCCCGCTGACTTGGCCATCTTGGCGCCCTCGACGGTGACTGTTCCCACCGGAAACGTGGCTCGCGGGAAGGGGCCGACACCGGTTGCTGCTTCGATCATGGCGGTCTGGTAGGCATGGTGCGGGAAGGCCAGGTCGGCGCCGCCGGCCAGGATGTCCACCGTGGGGCCGAGCATGCCTAGCGCGATGGCGGCGCACTCCGCATGCCAGCCGGGCCGTCCGCGACCCCAGGGACTGGGCCAGCCGGGCACCTCATCGGCGGAAGGCCGCCATACCGGGACGTCGAAGGGGTCGTCGCGGGCCGGGTCATCGGGTTGATCGCCGAACTCGGTCGCGAGCTCTGTGGCGTCTTCCAGCGTCAGCCCGGCCTTGGCCGGCACATCGGCGCCACGAAAGTACACTGTACCGTCGCGCTGGTAGGCGCAGCTCCTGGCAAGCAGTGCCAAGGCCAGCTGCACGACCCGCCCGACGTGGTGTCGGGCCCGTGGCTCGTATTCGGGCCGGCGCACCCGCAGGGCGGCCATGTCCCGTCCGAACAAGTATTCCTGCTCCAGCGCGAACTCGTCGAAGTGTCGACCGTGCGCTGCGGCGGCGCGGGTCAGCACGTCATCGACGTCGGTGACGTTGCGGCAGGTCAGGGTGTCCGCCCCAGCCAGGCGAAGCACTGCGGCGGCCGCATCCGCCCACACGAACGTGCTGGCGTGCCCGAGATGGGTCACGTCGTAGGGGGTGATGCCGCAGACGTAGAGCCGGGCCGGGCTAACCACCGGCAGCGCGGAACCACCCAGCCGGATCCGGTCGGTGTACCCGCGGCGGCCGTGGTAGTCCATATACCTATCATCATTCAGAGATGGACAACCGTGACCGGGATCCCACCGGACGGGCCCGCAATGCCCGTCCCCGAGACGCCCAGGGCCGGCCGCTGCCCCGTGGCGCGCGCGGGGTTGACCGATTTCCCGAGGACCTCGTGCTGAGCCCGGACGACGCGCTGCGGCACGCGCAGCGGCTCATCGACGACGGTTACCCCTTTCAGGCCCACGAGGTGTTGGAAGGGGTGTGGAAGGCGACCTCGGGGGAACATCGCGAGCTGTGGCGAGGTCTGGCGCAGCTCGCGGTCGGCCTCACCCACATGCAGCGGGACAACCCGAAGGGAGCGGTGCGGCTGCTGCGTCGCGGCGCAGACCGGATCGACCCGTACACCGCCGAGCCGCCCTATGGACTGGACGTCGCCGGGCTGGTCGGTCACGCTCGGGTACTGGCCGCCCGCATTGAGCGTGACGGGTTGGATGCCGCAGCCGCAGCCGGAGCCCTGCCTCTGCGGCCGTGAGCGACTGTGCCCATGAGTGAAACTGTGCCCATGAGCGAAGGGGAGACAGGCGTGGACCTGCTGGAGACCTTGAACACCCTCACCGCCAAGGCCCTGAGCGGCCAGCGACCTACCCGGGATGAGGCCCTGGCCGTGCTGCGAAGCGAGGACGACGACCTCATGGACGTGATCGCCGTCGCGTTCCGGGTTCGCCGGTTCTACTTCGCCAAACGCGTGAAACTGAACTTCCTGGTAAACCTGAAGAGCGGGCTGTGCCCGGAGGACTGTTTTTATTGCTCGCAACGGCGCGGTTCGGGCGCTGGGATCCTGAAGTACAGCTGGCTGGGGCCCGAGGAGGCGGCCGCGGTGGCTGCGACGGGGATCTCGGGTGGTGCCCGGCGGGTGTGTCTGGTCGCAAGCGGGCGCGGGCCTAGTGAACGGGACATCGATCGCGTCACTGCCGTCATTGGCGCGATCAAGGCCAAGCACCCGGAGGTAGAGGTATGTGCCTGCCTGGGCCTGCTGTCGGACGATCAGGCGGCGCGACTGCGGGCGGCGGGCGCGTACGCCTACAACCACAACCTGAACACGGCCGGCCAGAGGTACTCCGAGATCTGCACTACCCACACCTATGAGGACCGGATCGATACCGTACGGCGTGCGAAGCACGCGGGCCTGTCCCCCTGCTCGGGAATCATCGCGGGCATGGGAGAACGCGATGAGGACTTGGTCGAGGTGGCACTCGCCCTGCGGGAGCTTACACCGGACTCCGTCCCGGTGAACTTCTTGATCCCGTTTCAGGGCACACCGCTGAGCACGCAATGGAACCTCACGCCGCGCCATTGCCTGCGCATCCTGGCCATGGTGCGGTTCGTGTGCCCGGATGCGGAGGTCCGGCTCGCCGCCGGACGGGAGATCCACCTTGGCTCGATGCAGCCCCTCGCGTTGTACCTGGCTAACTCGATCTTCCTAGGGGACTATCTGACCAGCGAGGGCCAGGAAGGTCACCAGGATCTGAAGATGATCGCCGAGGCTGGCTTCACGGTCGAGGGCCAGCAGAGCACAACGCCGATGGCAGCTGGGGGAGCAGAACGGGTGGTGCTGCGCCAGCGTGGTGCGGGGACGGGCCTGCCCCCCAATGCGTGAGGTGGGTGCCCAGGAATTTTCCACCCTGGCGACGCGGCAGCTGCTCGCGCTCGATCGGGCGCACGTCTGGCACCCCTACGGTCCGATGCCTGCCACCGAGGAGCCTTTCCTGGTCGCCTCCGCTCGGGGAACGCGCCTGCGGTTCGCCGAACCGGTCGAGGGGGTCCACGAAGTCATCGACGGGATGTCGTCCTGGTGGGCGGCTATTCACGGCTATGCGCATCCGGCGCTGGATGCGGCCGTGCGCAAGCAGGTGGCCCAGGTCAGCCATGTCATGTTCGGTGGGCTCACGAACGTCCCGGCGATCCGTCTCGCCACCCGGCTGGTGGAGTTGACCCCGGACCCCCTGCGCCACGTGTTCCTCTGCGACTCCGGGTCCGTCTCCGTCGAGGTGGCGATCAAGATGGCCCTTCAATACTGGCACTCCCTGGGACGCAGCGGCAAGCACCGCCTGATGACCTGGCGCGGTGGCTATCACGGCGACACCTTCCACCCCATGTCGGTGTGTGACCCGCACAGCGGGATGCACCACCTGTGGCACGGGCTGCTGCCCCAGCAGGTCTTCGCCGACACCCCGCCCTCGGGGTTCCACACCTCTCTGGACCCGCGGTATGTGGCGCATCTGGAGACGCTCCTGGCACACCATGCCGACGACATCGCCGCAGTGATCGTCGAGCCGGTGGTCCAAGGCGCGGGTGGCATGCGGTTCCACAACCCCGGTTACCTTCAGGTGCTGCGGGAGCTGACCCGAAAGCACGACACCCTCCTGATCTTCGACGAGGTCGCCACCGGGTTCGGGCGCACTGGAGCGTTGTTCGCCGCCGAGCACGCCGGGGTGAGCCCAGACATCATGTGCGTGGGCAAGGCACTGACCGGCGGTTACCTGTCGCTGGCCGCAGTCGTGTGCTCCAGCGACGTCGCGGAGGGAATATCCCAGGGCCAGACGCCGGTGCTGGCGCACGGGCCCACGTTCATGGGCAACCCGCTCGCCTGCGCAATCGCGAATGCGTCGCTCGACCTGTTGTGCGAAGGTGACTGGGCGGCAGAGGTGGCTCGCATCGAGCAGCGGCTGCGGGCCGGACTTGCGCCCGCAGCGGACCTGCCGGGGGTGGTGGACGTGCGGGTGCTCGGTGCGATCGGCGTCGTACAACTCGACCATCCGCTCGACATTGCCCTCGCCACCCGCACCGCAATCCGGGCTGGCGTGTGGTTGCGACCGCTGCGCGACCTGCTCTACACGATGCCGCCGTTCGCGGCTGAGGACACCGACATTGACGCTATCGCCCAGGCCATCCGTGCCGCCGCGCAGGTCGCGTGACCCTCGACCCCTTCCCTCGACCCCCCTTCCCTCGACCACTGTGGACACGTCCCGGCGGGCGTGGCACCGTGAGTGGATGCCTGACCTGAACGCCACCTCGGCCGCCTTGCTGGGACTGCTGCAGACGGGCCCGATGACCGGCGGGCAGCTGGTCGCGGCCGCCGGGCAGCGGTTCGGGTCGTTCTTCAGCATCACCCGCAGCCAGGTCTACCGCGAATTGCCCGCGCTCGCGGAGGCCGGTCTGCTCCGGCTCGGCAAGAGGGGAGCGCGCGCCAGCCAGCAGTACGTCCTCACCGCCGCGGGCAAGCGCGCTTTCACCTCGTGGTTGAGTTCCACCTCAGGATCAGAGCACCTGCGCAGCCCGCTGATCCTGCGCCTTGTGCACGCCGGGCAGCTCACCCCCAAGCAGCGCGCCAACCTGGTCAGCAGTGCCCGGGCACGCTACCGCGGCCGCCTCGACGAGGCCAGGGCTGCCGCCAAGGCCGCCACCACCCCGTATCTCAAGGCCGCCGCCGACTTCACGGTGGCGCACCGGCGCGCGGTGCTCACCTTGCTCGACGCCATCCCCACGGACTGAGCCACAGGGCGACTACGCTGGCTCGACGTGAACACCGACGTCGCTGCCGACCTGAAGGATCTCCTCGCTACCCTCGCCGGGATCGAGGCTGTGCTGGACATCGACCGGCTGCGGGCTCAGGTGGCCGAGTTGCAGCAGCAGGCCGCCCGCCCTGACCTGTGGGATGACGTCGAGCAGGCCCAACAGGTCAACAGCAAGCTCGCCCACAAGCAGAGCGACCTGCGGCGGGTGCTCGGGCTGCGGCAGCGGTTGGAAGATGTGGGAGTGCTCTACGAGCTGGCCGAGGAAGGCGCTGACGAGGCTGCCCACCGCGAGGCCGAAACGGAGCACCACCGGCTACGCAAGGAGATCGCGTCACTGGAGATCCGGACCCTGCTCTCCGGCGAGTATGACGAGCGGGACGCTCTGGTGACGATCCGCTCCGAGGCTGGCGGCGTGGACGCCGCGGACTGGGCCGAGATGCTGATGCGGATGTACCTGCGGTGGGCCGAGCGACACGGCTACCCGACTGAGGTCTACGACATTTCCTACGCCGAGGAGGCTGGCATCAAGTCGGCGACCTTCGTGGTCAAGGCCCCTTTTGGCTACGGCACCCTCTCGGTCGAGCAGGGCACCCACCGGCTGGTCCGGATCTCACCGTTTGACAACCAGGGGCGTCGGCAAACGTCTTTCGCTGGCGTCGAGGTGCTGCCGGTGACCGAGATTGCCGATCATGTGGATATCCCGGAGAACGAGATCCGCATCGACGTTTTTCGATCTTCCGGACCCGGTGGGCAGAGCGTGAATACCACCGACTCCGCGGTGCGCATCACTCATCTGCCCACGGGGATCGTGGTGTCCTGCCAGAACGAGAAATCGCAGATCCAGAACCGGGCCGCGGCGATGCGGGTGCTGCAGTCCCGGCTGCTGGAGCGCAAGCGCCGGGAGCGGCAGGCGCAGCTGGATGCGCTCAAGGGCGAGGGCAGCTCGTGGGGTAACCAGATGCGGTCCTACGTGCTGCATCCCTACCAGATGGTCAAGGATCTGCGGACTGAGCACGAGGTGGGTAATCCGGCCGCGGTGCTCGACGGGGACATTGACGCCTTTCTCGAGTCCGGTATCCGGTGGCGTCGCCAGCAGGAAGCGCGCCTCGCCGGCTGAGTGCTTCCGATCATTCGGGCGCGGCTGGAGCGCCTTGGCCCGATGAGTAGACTCGCCGCTCGTGATCCGGCTCGAGCACGTCAGCAAGTCCTACCGGACTTCTACCCGACCCGCTCTCGATGACGTCACCGTCGAGGTGGAGAAGGGCGAGTTCGCGTTTCTCATCGGGCCGTCCGGATCGGGTAAATCCACCCTCTTGCGCCTGTTACTGCGTGAGGAGCTGCCCAGCAAAGGCGACGTCTACGTGGCGGACCTGAACGTCAGCAAGCTCTCCCAGCGCCGGATCCCGCAGCTGCGGCAGCGGGTGGGCTGCGTGTTCCAGGACTTCCGGCTCCTGGGCAACAAGACCGTCTCCGAGAACGTGGCGTTCGCCCTCGAGGTGATCGGCAAGCCCCGGCACACCATCCGCAAGGTGGTACCCGAGGTGCTGGAGCTGGTCGGTCTGGAGGGCAAGGCGGACCGGATGCCGCATGAGCTCTCCGGCGGGGAGCAGCAGCGGGTGGCGATCGCGAGAGCCTTCGTGAACCGGCCGCTGGTGCTGCTGGCCGACGAGCCCACCGGAAACCTGGATCGCGACATCAGTCACGAGATCATGTTACTGCTGGAAAGGATCAACCGAACCGGCACCACCGTGCTGATGGCCACCCACGACCACGCGATCGTCGACTCCATGCGTCGCCGCGTCGTGGAGCTCCACCTCGGACAAGTGGTCCGGGACGAGAGCCGTGGCGTGTACGGCGTCGGCCGCTGAGATAAGGAACGTCCATTACCCATGCGTGCCAGCTTCGTGTTCGGCGAGGTCGCGACCGGCCTGCGCCGCAATGTCACGATGACCGTGGCGATGATCCTGACGACGGCGATCTCCCTTGGCCTGCTTGGCGGGGGTCTGCTCGTGGTCCGCACCATCGACCGGATGGAGCAGGACTACTACCAGCGGGTGGAGACGGTGGTGTACCTCAGTGCCGACATCAGCGCGAATGACCCCAATTGCACGTCGAGTACCTGCGCGACCCTGCGTGGGCAGCTGGAGTCCACGCCAGGCGTGCAGTCCGTGATCTTCGAAAGCAGGCAGGCCGCCTTCGCTCGGTTCCAGCGCATCTTCCAGGGTCAGCCGGAGCTCCTGCAGCTGGCTAGGCCCGAGGCGCTCCCGGCGTCGCTGCGGGTCCAGCTGGCTGATCCGGCGCGGTTTCCCTCCATCGCCAAGGCGTTCACCGGGCGTCCTGGCGTGGACCGGGTCACTGACCAGGGGGAGTACCTCCGGCAGCTGTTCCGGGCCCTCAACGGGTTGCGGAACGCCACCTTTGTGGTCGCGCTGATCCAGGCTCTCGCGGCACTGCTGCTGATCTCCAACACGATCCAGCTATCGGCCTTCACCCGGCGTACCGAGGTCGGCGTGATGCGGCTGACCGGTGCCTCCCGCTGGTACACCCAGTTGCCCTTCCTCCTGGAGGCGGTGGTCGCCGGTGTGGTGGGTGCTGTGCTGGCGATCGTGGGCTTGGTGATCGGTAAGGTTGCCTTCGTCGACCGGGTGCTGGCCGGCGTGTTCGAGGCGGCGATCGTGCCGCGGCTGGGTTACGCGGACATCTTCTCGGTCGCCCCGATCCTGATCGTGGTGGGTGCCGTGGTCGCCGCACTGACCGGTTACCTCACCTTGCGCCTCTACGTGCGAATCTAAGATGGCCGAAGGTGGATCGAAGGAGCCATGAAGGAGCAGGGCCGCAAGGTGATCGTGTCGAACCGGCGGGCCCGGCACGACTACGAGATCATCGACACCTACGAGGCGGGTATCGTGCTCACCGGCACGGAAGTGAAGTCCCTGCGGGCCGGCCGCGCCTCACTCGCCGACGCCTTCGCCAGCGTTGACGGCGGTGAGGTGTGGCTACGCGGCGTGCATATCCCGGAATACACCCAGGGTAGCTGGACCAACCACGAGCCCCGGCGGACCCGCAAGTTGCTGCTGCACCGCAAGGAGATCCTCCGACTGATCGGCAAGACCAGAGAGCAGGGGCTGGCGCTGGTGCCCTTGTCGATGTACTTCGCCGACGGCAAGGTGAAGGTGGAGATCGCGTTGGGCCGCGGCAAGCGGTCCTACGACAAACGGGCTGAGCTGGCCAAACGCGACGCGAACCGGGAGGTAGCGCGGGCCTTGGGGCGGCGGGCCAAGGGCATGGGATGAATACCCGGCCTCCGGGCGTTACCCTAAGGTCGTTGTCCAGCCCATCCAGCCCATCCAGCCCAGCCCATCCAGGGGGTGAACGGTTTCGACTTCGGACGTTGAGCCAGTGGGAAGCGTGCCGGTGCAGGCGAGAGACCACCGTAAGCGTCATCGCACACCAATAAGCGCCGACACCAGTCAGCGCGATCTGGCTCTCGCCGCCTAAGCGAGGAGCGGATCTGTCGGACCGGGGGTGTCCTCGCCCCGGACCCCGGCATCAGTAAGGGGACTGCACCACCAGACCCGGTCGCGGGGTCTGGATGGGACACCTGCAGCGACTGGGATCGTCACACCGGCTAGTCCGCGTGACCGGTGGATCCAAGCAGAGACGTAGCGGACTGCGCACGGAGAAGCCCTGACGAAGCGACGAAGGACCCGGGTTCGATTCCCGGCACCTCCACCACCGACTGCGACCTGCGGCTTTGTCGGGACAACTGTGTCAGTGTGCGAACCACAGACCATGATCACGTGCTACGGTCGCCTGTTCGGTGCGAGTCGCGATCAAGAGCAGCAGTGGTACCAGCGTGAAGCTGTACCGGCAGCACTCTTGATCAACCGTGCCATCCCTAGCCGTTCTTGGTCAGCGCCGGAGATCGCCCGCGAAATGAGCGAATGGGGATAACTGCAACGCTGCCAGGTCCACAGCGTACTGATCGCGATCACCGGAATGGGGGCTAGCACGCCCCTGGTGTCAGCCTCGATCGTGGCTACATGGTTCCAACAGGGGGTGGGTGGAGCCAGTGAGACGGATGCTGTCGTACTCGGAGCGCCTGCGAGGGTGCCGCCAGCGCTCCACTGAGCTGACCCTGGAGCATCAACGTGAGGTCGCTGTGGAGCAGTGCATCACTGAGTTCTGCAGTCGTGGCGTTGACCAGCTCGGTAGTGACCAGGCGCCGGTGCGGCTGGGGGGCTTGTAGAGGGAACGGTGCGCTCCACGGCCAGCCGGGTGCGGTTGCGGGCCTCGCCGATACCGGTGATCTGCTTCGCTTCGGTGAGAAAAGTGATTATAGGGGGCATGTTGTCTAGTGGCTCTTCGGACGAACACGGGGCACCAGTCGTGGACGTTCTGGTGGTCGGAGCCGGCCCGACCGGGCTGTTGCTCGCGGGCGATCTCGCCAGGTCCGAAGTTGATGTCACGGTGTTGGAGCGACGCGATCGCGAATCCAACTTAAGCCGTGCCTTCAGCGTCCATGCGCGAACCATGGAGCAGCTCGACGCCCGAGGCTTGGCCGACGAACTGCTCCGTATCGGCACGCCAGTCCGGTCGTTGCATCCGTTTGGCCGTATCAGTATTGATTTCTCCAGGCTCCGAACACGCTTTCCTTTCATGCTGATCACTCCTCAGTGGCAGGTCGAGCGGCTCTTGCTGCGCCGGGCTGGGGAAGCGGGTGCCACGATGCTGCGTGGGGCTCGGGCCACCGGGGTACGGCAGGATCCAGGCGGCGTAGACGTGGACGTGAGCTATCCGGATGGCGCCACGGCCACACTTCGGGCCCGTTACGTGGTCGGTACCGACGGGGCAGGCAGCACCGTCCGGCAAAGCCTGGGCATGCCGTTCCCCGGCAAGTCAGCCGTCAGCTCCGTGATGCTGGCTGATGTGCTGCTCGAACGCGCGCCAGACCAACTTCTTAATTTCGCCTCCAATGAACATGGTTTTACCTTCTTCGCGCCCTTTGGAGACGGCTGGTACCGGGTTATGGCCTGGGACCGGCAGCGGCAGTTGCCCGACGATGCGCCAGTCACCTTGGAGGAAGTCCGGGAGATCACGAGGCGAACCATCGGTGATGACCTCGGGATGCACGACCCGCGTTGGCTTTCCCGCTTCCACAGTGACGAACGACAGGTACCCCGCTACCGGCAAGGAAGGGTGTTCCTCGCGGGCGACGCCGCGCACGTCCACTCGCCTGCCGGCGGCATGGGCATGAACACCGGAATGCAGGACGCTGCCAACCTCGGCTGGAAATTGGCAGATGTTCTGCACGGCTGGGCTGGTGATGCGCTGCTGGACAGCTACCACGCGGAGCGTCACCCGGTGGGGCGGATGGTGTTGCTCGTTAGTCACGCACTCCTCACGGCCGTCATCACCCACTCACCTCTAGTCCGCGCGGTACGGGCCTCGGTGGCCGCCGTCGCGCATCAGCTGGGCGTGGTGGAGGCGCGCGCATCACGCGGCATTTCCGGCATCGGGATCGCCTACCGTGCACCCCGGGGCTCTCATCCGCTCATGGGGCGCCGGGTGCCGGACCTCCGCCTGGCAGGGGAACCGGCTCGGCTGTATGAGGCGCTGCGTCAGGGCACGTTCGTGCTGGTGGGCCACGAGGTCGCTGCGGTTGCCGCGCCGTGGGCGGGGCGGGTCGTGGCGACCTCCCCAGCGGCCAGCCTGCATCCCACACTCCTAGTCCGGCCCGACGGTTATGCCGCTTGGGCGGCCGAGGACCCCAACCCGGATGAGGTGCACAAGGCCCTCACGCGATCGTTGGGCGAGGTGGGCCACCACGGGGCGTGAACGGACATCCTGGGCTCGTGGGCGTTGCGCCGTAGGCGAAGTCCTTCCTGGCGCTGTCACAGCCCGAGTACTCGTGATCCACCCGGAGCCAGACACCCTCGCAACCCGACACCGCTGTCAACCACCTTCGGCCGTTTTCCGAGGGATCCTCGCCACGTGGCCGCCCACGCCGCGACAGTGGGACGCCCGCGACCCCTTGATCGACGCACTATCCAGATGCCGACCTTGTGTGTGAGCAAGGGGATCACGTGCAGCAGTGGACCGTTCCCGGACGAGTCCCTTCCACCTGGTGCCCGCCCGACAGCTGAGCTCAGACGTACTCGGGCTACTCGGTCCAGGCCTCGGTGGCGGCCAGTTGTCGCCAGCGGGTGTGCACGCGGTCCTGGTCAGCGTATCCCCATCGTTGGGTGAGCTCGGCCAGCGATCGTGCTTGGGAGATCATCTGCTGGTGGCGTAGCGGCCACGCGGGTCGGCTGCCGTATGCGGTGAAGAACTTCTCGAGCGCGCTGACGTGCTCGCCGTGGTAGGAGCGGACGATCCACTCGCACCAGGCCAGGTCCTCCAACGGATCGCCCGGGTGCGCCCATTCCCAGTCCAGGACCGCGGTGACCGTCAGCGTGTCCGGGTCGAGCAGGATGTTGTTCGGACCGAAGTCGCCGTGCACGAGCACCGCGCCGGGCGGCGCCGGGTCGGGAGCGAACACCGTGGTCACGTCGATGGCGTGGATGCGGCGCAGGGTGTGCCCGCAGGCCTGGAGGACCTGCTCTGCCCATCCACCACGGATGAGGTCCTGCCCATGTTCCCCGTCGAGGAACCGCAGGTGCAGGGTGTTGTCGTCAGCGTCGAGGACGGGCGGTACGGGTAGTCGCCCGTGCAGGGCGCGCAGCGCCGTCTCCTCCCGGGACTGCCGGCGAGCCGCATCCGGGCCCCGGTAGGACTTCACCACGATGGCGCCGTCCCGGCCGGTGCGGTTGGTGTAGCCGTGGCGCAGCAGTTCCATGAGCCAGATCCTGTCCTTGCGTTGTAACCGAGTGGGAGGCGCTCTCCCTGAAGCGGCCCCCTGAGTGGCCCCTGAGTGGCCCCTGAGTAGCGCTGACCCGGACACCGCCATCAGATCGGGGAGACGAACAATGGCGTCAAAGGCAAATTCCTTCCTACCGCCCCGGTGGCGGCACGTGAGGCTGGAGTGAGCGAACAACGTACTGTGCAGAGACCCAGCGTTGCCGGGATCAGGTGGTGGTCGCTGGTCAGTGGTGTGACGCTGGCCGGAGTCCTGATCGTCGTGCTCAGCGTGCTGGCCGGTGCGCGACCCTACGCAGCGGTCGGTAATCCGGATCCGGGTCCCGTCGTGATGCTGGGAACCCCGCTGCTGCGGCTGCTCGCCGACCTGGCCGCGATCGTGTGCGTCGGGGCGTTGGCCTTCGCCGTGTTCTGCACGCGGCCGCAGTCCTCGGGGCTGGTCTCGGCGCAGGCCTACGGGGAGCTGCGCATCGCCACCCGCGCCGCGCTGGTCTGGGGGATGAGCGCGCTGCTGCTCGTTCCCTTTACCGCTGCCGACACAGCGGGGTTGGCGCTGTCCCGGGTCATCGCACCCGGACACCTGCTTGCTCAACTGGATGCGCTGGAAGAACCGAAGGCGTGGCTGGTCACGGCGGTGGTCGCGGCGGTGGTCGCGGCCGGATGCCGGACCGTGCTGTCCTGGCAGGCGGTGTTCGTGCTCGGGGGGGTGGCGACCCTAGCTCTGCTGCCGCCGCTGGTCACCGCGCATGGCTCCGCCGACAGCGGACACGACCTCGCCTTGGCGGCCATCGTGATCCACGTCCCCGCCGCCGCGTTATGGATCGGGACGGCGCTCGCCGTCCTGCGTCAGGCGCGTCGCGGCGGAGGCATGGCAGGGCTGTTGATGACGCGGTATGCGCGGTTAGCCCGGTGGTGCTGGGCCGTGCTGGTCGCCTCTGGACTCGTGCTGGGCGTGGTAGTAGTTCCCCTACGCACACTGCTCACCAGTGAGTACGGCATGCTGCTGCTGGTCAAGGTGGGCATGGTGGCGCTGCTGGGCGTCGCTGGCGAGGTGTTGCGTCGGCGCACGCTGCGCGGCTTCGAGGCCACAGCGCCCGGGTGGCCAGGGCCCGGGTGGCCGGGATCGGTCCGGTTCGGGTGTGCCGAAATCCTGCCCCTGCTGGGGGTGTTGGGCATGTCGGTCGAACTGACGCATCTGTCCGTGCCGCATGCGCTTCGCCGTGCCTTCACCACTGCCCAAACCCTGCTCGGCTATGACCTGTCCGGGCCGCCAACACCCTTGCGGCTGATCACCGCCTGGCGGATCGACGTGCTGTTCGGCCCGGCTGCGGTGCTCCTTGCGGTCTCATACCTGCTCGGTGTTCGCCGTGTCCGCAGCGGAGGCCAACGCTGGCCGGGGGGCAGGACGGCAGCGTGGCTGGCGGGTTGCCTGACGCTGCTGCTGGCGACCTCCTCGGGACTGGGCCGCTACGCGGCCGCGATGTTCAGCCTGCACATGGCCAGCCACATGCTGATCTCCATGCTGGTCCCGGCCCTGCTCGTGCTAGGGGCTCCGCTGACCCTGCTGGCAGCAGTGGCCCCCCAGACAGGACCAGGCGCCTTGCCTGGACTACGGGACTGGCTGGGGACCCTGCGCGCCGCGCCGTTAGCGCGGGCACTGACGCATCCGGTGGTGACGCTGGCGCTGTTCGCGGGATCTCCGTTCGCGCTCTATTTCACCGGCCTTTTCGACGCCGCCGTGCGGTTCCACTGGGCGCACCTGGCCATCAACGCCTATTTCCTGCTCATCGGCTACTTTTTCTTCTGGTCGGTGATCGGTGTGGACACCACACCGGAACCGCTGCCGAATGTCGCTCGGTTAGGCATTCTGCTGGCCGCAATGCCTGCGGACATCGTCTTCGCCACGGCGCTCATCAACACCCACTGGGTCATCGGCAACGGCATCGCTGCGGCAAACATGTACCAGGCGCTGAAGCTACCCTGGGTGCCTCATCTTTTAGCTGATCAACGGCTTGCCGGGATGCTCGCACTGGCCATCGGCGAGTTCACCCTGTTCGTGGTCATGGTCGCGCTGCTGCTGCGCTGGAGCCAGACCGACAGCATGTTCGACGAGCCTACTCTGGGCAGCTACTCGACTATGGTGACAGAGCTACGCGCGCCCGATCGAACGAGTTGATGCGGCCGCTGCCAACTGCTGCTGCACGTCCTCGTCGAGTTCGATGTCGGCGACCGCGAGGTTTTCCTCCAAGTGTCGCACCGAGGACGTGCCAGGAATCAAGAGGACGTTGGGTGCGAGCCCCAACGTCCAAGCAAGCGCTACCTGTGCCGGGGTGATGCCGAGCCGCCTGGCGTTACTGAGGACGTGCTCGTTGTTCAGCACCGGATTGGTTCGCTCGAAGCCGGAGCCTAGCGGGAAGAATGGCACGAAGGCGATCCCCCGTGAGTGACATTCCTTGAGAATCGGCATTGAGGCGCGATTGATCAGGTTCAGCGGATTCTGCACGCACGCCACGGGGGTGCTTGGCAGCGCGCGTCGTAGGTGCTCGTGGGTGATGTTGCTCAGGCCGAGGCCCCCGATCAGTCCCTCGTCGCGCGCCTGGATCATGGCGGCGAGCTGGTCGTCGAACCGATGGTCTGGCGTCGCGTCGTCCTCCAGTCGCAGATTGACGGCCGCCAACTGCTCGACACCGAGGCTGCGCAGGTTGTCTTCGATGCCCCGCCGCAACTGGTCAGGTTCGTCGTAGGGAACCCATCCCCCGGACTCGTCGCGGCGCGCGCCGACCTTGCTCACCAACGCCAGACTGTCGGGATAGGGGTACAGCGCCTCCCGGATCAGCTCGTTGGCAACGTCAGGCCCGTAATACTGCGCGGTGTCGATATGGTCGACGCCCAGGTCCACAGCACGCCGCAGCACCGCCAGCGCCTCGCCCCGGTCACGTGGCGGACCGAACACGCCAGGACCGGGTAGCTGCATCGCGCCAAAGCCGATGCGGGAGACGGAGAAGCGGCCGAGCGGGTAGCGCTGCATGGGCTCAGGCTAGACCGCGGCGGAGCACCTTGTGCGTGGCGCTCACGTGGTAGACCAGCAGCAGGGCCATGCGGGCACACTGGTCGGCGTGAGCCGACCATCGCCGCAGCATTTTCCCGATGCAGGGCGCGCCCGGCGCCGGCTGTCGTCGCAGGCTCGGCGGGGTGAGTTGCTCGAGGCGGCGCTGGAGGAGTTCAGCAGCCGGGGTTACCACCTCACCCAGATGGAACACGTCGCCGCGACGGCCGGAGTGAGCAAGGCGCTGGTGTACCAGCACTTCCAGAGTAAGGAGGAGCTCTTCGCGGCGGTCACCGAACAGGTGGTGGCAGGTTTCACGGAGCGGTTGCCTGAGGTGTTGGCCAAGGCCGAAGACGTCCTAGGTGCCTGGCGCGGGGTGGTGCGGCTGCTCTGTGACCTGGTGAGCGAGCGTCCGCAGGCGTGGGCGTTGGTCACCAGGCACCTGGATAACCCCGAGCTCGGTGCGCCGCTTCGGCGGCTGAGGGAGCAGGTTAGTGAGGTGTTCGCGGTGGTTCTCGCCGGCTATTACGCCCCCGAGCCGGGCGGCGCGGCGCCTTCGGAGGGGGAGGTGCTTGAGCAAGCCCGGATGATCGTCCCGTTGCTCGTGGGGGCGCTGCATGGACTGATGTCCTGGTGGCTGGAGCACCCGGAGGTGCCGCGAGCGAAGGTGGAGGCGCAGGCGGTTGCTTTCGGGTGGCTGGGCCTGGACCGGATCCGCCGGGGTGAACGACTCCTCTTGTAAGTGACTGACGAGTCAGTTATATTGAGGTGTACGCTTGTCAAGGAGGCCACAATGTCCATGACCAGCGCCGTTGACGCGACGGCCAGGCCTGTCCCCGACCGCGAGGACACCGCCCGGCGGTTGCTGCGGACCTCGGCCAAGCACTCCTACGACCCGGCTACCGAGATCGACTGGGACGCCCCGCTCGCGCCGGACCGCTACTTCATCGCCGCGCACCGCAGCTCCCTCTACGGCACAGCCCTGTGGGACCGGATGAGCGAGGAGCAGCGGATCGCGCTGACCAAGCACGAGGTGGCGAGCTTCTACAGCATCGGCATCTGGTTTGAGACGATCCTCATGCAGATGCTCGTCCGGCACGTTTACGACTGCCCCAAGGGGAGCGCGCATGCCCGGTACGCGTGGACCGAGATCGCCGACGAGTGCCGGCACTCGGTGATGTTCTCCCGCATGGCGGAGAAGTTCGGTGCCCGGGAGTACGGCCCCGGCACCGTCGTGCACCAGCTCGGGCGGCTGTTCAAGACGGTCTCCAACGGCACCTTGACGTTTGGCGCGACCATTTACGTCGAAGAGATCCTCGACACGTTGCAGCGCGAGCAGATGGCGGACTCATCGCTGCAGCCGGTGGTCCAGGCAGTGTCGCGGATCCACGTCATCGAAGAGGCCCGCCACATCCGCTACGCCCGCGAGGAGACGCTGCGGCAGTGGCCTCGACTGGGTCCGCTGAGACGGGCGTACAGCCGCTTCATCCTCGCCCTGGTGGTCTACTTCGCCACCACCAGGCTGGTTGACCCCAAGGTGTACGCGGCAGTCGGGCTCGACGTTGCCGAAGCCGTCGCAGCGGCTGCCGCGAACCCGCACTGGCGGCAGACCAAGCAGTTCGCCGCCCGCAAGGTCGTCGCGTTCCTCAACGAGGTCGGGCTCATCGCCGGCCCGGGAAAACTACTCTGGCGCTGGGCTGGAGTGCTCTAGAGCGTGAGGTGGGGTGAGGGCGTGCGGCTCGACCATGTCGATGTGCTCATCGTCGGTGCTGGTTTGTCCGGCATCGGCGCTGCCTGCCACCTGCGGCGGCGGTGCCCGGGCAAGACGTTCGCGATCCTGGAGGCCCGCGGGCGGATCGGTGGCACCTGGGATCTCTTCCGCTATCCCGGGATCCGCTCGGACTCGGACATGTTCACGCTCGGCTACTCCTTCCGCCCGTGGACAGATCCGGAAGCCATCGCCGACGGCGAGGCGATCTGCCGGTATATCCGCCAGACCGCGCGCGAGCACGGCGTGGAGGAGCACATCCGGTTCCATCACCGGGTCGTGCGGGTCGAGTGGTCGGGCGAGCACTCTCGCTGGAGGGTCGAGGCGCAACGGACGGACACTGGCGAGTCGGTGGTGTTGACGTGCGGCTTCCTGTTCGTCTGCGCCGGCTACTACCGCTACGACGAGGGCTACACCCCGCCGTTCACCGGCACTGACCGTTTCACCGGGCAGATCGTGCACCCCCAGCAGTGGCCCCAGGACCTGGATTACGCCGGCAAGCGGGTGATCGTCATCGGCAGCGGCGCGACCGCGGTGACCCTGGCCCCGGCGCTAGCCGAGAAGGCTGCGCAGGTGACGCTGCTGCAGCGCTCACCCAGCTACGTCCTGTCGCTGCCGGCACACGACCCTGTCGCCGACGCGCTGCGTCGCAGGCTGCCACCCACCGCGGCCTCCTCCCTCGCCCGGTGGAAAAACGCCCTGCTCGCCACGCTCATCTTCCAGCTCAGCCGCCGCGCCCCTGGCGCAGTGAAGGCCCTGCTCCGTAAGGGCGTCGCAGCGCAGCTACCCGCAGGCTACGACCTCGACACTCACTTCACCCCGCGGTACAACCCCTGGGACCAGCGGCTGTGCCTGGCGCGCAATGGTGATCTGTTCGCGGCGATCCGCAGCGGCCGCGTGTCGATCGTTACTGATCACGTCGAGACGTTCACCGAGCACGGGATCCGGCTGGTTTCCGGAACGGAGCTGCAGGCCGACATCCTGGTCACCGCGACCGGCCTGAACCTGCTGGCGATCGGCGGCATCACCGTGAGCGTCGATGGCGCCGACGTCGAGCTCGGGGCCACTGTGAGCTACAAGGGCATGATGCTCTCCGGCGTGCCGAACTTCGCCTTGACCCTCGGTTACACCAACGCGTCCTGGACGTTGCGGAGTGATCTGGTCGGCGAGTACGTCTGCCGGCTGCTCAATCACATGGACCAGCGTGGCTATCAGGTATGCATGCCACTGGCGCCGGACACGCCGCAGCGAGAGCCGATCATTGACCTGCAGTCGGGCTACGTGCTGCGCAGTGTGGCCGTGCTGCCGAAGCAGGGGACGGCTGCCCCGTGGCGACTGCCCCAGAATTATCCGCGGGACGTGCTGATGATGCGGCACAGCTCGCTGGAGGACGCGGGCGTGCGGTTCACCCCGGCGCGGCGCCACACCGCGGTGATGCCTTCGCTGCGCAGCCACACCCTCTCCAGTTGCCTGCGGTGATACTGCTGCAGGCCGCTCCGGGAGAACTCCGGCGAGTAGACCTCGAACACGGTGCCGCGGTGGCCGTAGACGAGGACCGCGTGGCAGTCCACCGTGCTCCAGCCGTTGTCGAGGGAGATCCACACCAGGCGATCGCGGTCCAGGGAGCCGTAAAGGTCGGCGAGGGTAGGCTGACGGTGCTCCGCTTGCATCCTGGCGTCGAAGGTGCTCAACTCTCGGGCCGCCAGACACTCGCGGCGGTGCTGCTCCAGTCGATGCCGGGTCCAGTATTGCTCCCACGAGGGGTCCCACTCCTGGCGGTAGTAGTGCCTCAGGTACTCGAAGCCCTCCCGCAGGAACCGCTCAGGCTCGTAGGCACACACTAGGTGCAGGGACAGGCCTTGCTGGAGCAGCAAACGCCTGACCCCGGTGCGACGGGCTCCGGTGCCTGGCGGCCGACCAACCTCGCGATCAACCCATCCCGTGTCCGGGGCATCGGTGATCCCTAACACGTACAGCATGTTCGCCGCGACACAGGTCAAGCAGGAATTGTCGTCCACCTGATGCAGGTCCAGCGGTTTCCGCTGGCTGGCGTCATTCCTGTACACGGTCGAGGGCGGGGTCGCTGTGCTCACCGAGAAACTCAATCCACGCGGATTTGACGCAGGGATAGTGGACCGCCGCCTCGGCCAGAGCCAGGAAGTCGGTGATGGTGCGGTTGAACCAAGCTTGCAGCTGCGTGTTGGCGATGTGGCCGTGGTCGTCGAAGGCGTAGTGTGCCTGAGCGAGGGAGAACATGTCGGGGTAAACGTGCACGCCGAGGTGCTCTAGTGGCATGCGCAGCGTCCACAGGCCCCGATTACCGCCGGCCATCGAGGGTGACGCTGACAGCAGCAAGGCGTGCTTGTCCTTGAACGGTTGCGGCTGGTACCGCGATGCCCAGTCGATGAGGTTCTTCAACAGCCCCGGCATCGAGAAGTTGTACTCCGGGGAGGAGATGACGAATGCGTGCGCCGCCTCCAACCTGCGTCGGAACTGCTCGACGCCGTCGGGGAAGCCCTGGAGGTCTTGGACGTCGGCGTCGTAGGAAGGGCAGTCGAACTCGCGCATCGCGGCCAGGTCGACGGTGGCGCCGCCAGCGGCCAGGGTGTTCGCGGCCAGGGTGGCCAATCGGGTGTTCAGTGACTGCGCTCGCAGCGAGGCGGAGAACACCAGCACCCGTACCTCGGGCGTGGATGGTGCTGTCGGCGAGATCACGGCGCCATGGTAGCTGCCCTGCGACGCAGGGCGGGATGGCGGGACGAGGCACAGGCTCGGGCACGGCGCACCTACATCGAGAGGAGTATGCGTGTTCGAGCGCCTGGGTCGCAGACTGGATACGTCGGGAGTCGCTGCGGGGCAGGGGACGGTGTGATGAATACGATGCAGTCAACAGCCGGTCGGCAAGGAGCAATCTGGTTTGTACGAGTGGGCGGCATCCTCGGGTGCCTTGGGGTGACCGCGATTCACGTCATCGACCAGGACGGCCTGCCCGGCTCGGAATCCCCGGGATACGTCCAGATCTTGTATTACATCCTCGAAGTCGCTGGCATTGTGGCCGCGCTATTGCTAGTAGCCAGCCGAACAAAGTTGGGTTGGTTCCTGGCATTGGGGGTCGCAGCTGGCCCCATCCTCGGGTACGTGCTCTCCCGCGGGTCCGGATTACCCGACTACACCAGTGACATCGGCAACTGGGCACAACCGCTCGGGGTCATCAGCCTGGTCGTCGAGGGTATCTTGCTGATCCTCGCCGCGTCCTTACTCCTGACCTCCCGTCGCTGAGGCGCTCGGGATGGTTGGCAGGCATAAGGTGGCTGACTGCGGGGTAGTCACCCATCGATGACCTCCCGTCACGAGCCCGTGGTGAGGGCGCTGCTCGACCGCTTCGGCCGGACGTCCGCCGAGCAGGCCGGTATCCGGCTCGCCGATAAGCCCGCGCCGCTCTACCAGTTACTGGTGTTGGCCATGCTGCTGAGCGCCCGGATCTCTGCGGACATCGCGGTGGCGGCGGCCCGGGAGCTGTTCGCCGCCGGGTACCGGACACCGCAGCGGATGCGGCAGGCGAGCTGGCAGGATCGCGTGGACGCGCTTGGCCGAGGGGGCTACCGCCGGTATGACGAGCGGACCTCGACCATGCTGGGTGAGGCCGCCGTGCTGCTACTGGACCGCTGGCAGGGTGACCTGCGCAAGCTCCGCGACGACGCGGCGGAAAACCCAAAACAGATCCGTAAGTTGCTCACCGAGTTCAAGGGCGTGGGGCCGGTGGGTGCGGACATCTTTCTCCGCGAAGTGCAGGCCGTCTGGCCGCAGGTCGCGCCATACGTGGACGGGCGTGTCCTGCAAGGAGCCGAGAAGGTAGGCCTGCCGCCCAGTGCCCGCGATTTAGGTGCGCTGCTCGACTCGCCCCACGATCTGGCGCGGCTGTCCTCCGCCCTCGTCAGGGTCTCCCGCGACTCCCGCGCCGCGGAGGAGGTGGCGGTTCATCGAGCGTGATTGGGGTATCCACGGCCTATGGTGAGCGTCGGGTACTTCTTGTCCTGTGAGGAGTTCGGGCCCAACGAGCTGGTACGGCAGGCGCGATGGGCAGAGCAAGCCGGCTTCGAGCGACTGTGGATCTCCGACCACTACCACCCTTGGCTGCGGGAGCAAGGGCACAGCCCGTTCGTCTGGTCGGTGATCGGGGCGCTGTCCCAGGTGACCGCATTGCCGATCAGCACCGCGGTCACCTGCCCGATTATCCGGATGCATCCGGCGATCATCGCTCAGGCCGCGGCCACCGCCGCGGTGCAGTGCCAGGACCGGTTCGTGCTCGGAGTCGGCACTGGCGAAGCGCTCAACGAGCACATCCTGGGGCACCGGTGGCCGCCCTGGGTGGTGCGCCGCGAGATGCTGCGCGAGGCGGTGCAGGTGATCCGTGCCCTGCATGCCGGGGGAGAGGTGACCCATCACGGCAGGTACTACACCGTCGAGAACGCGGAGGTCTTCACCCGGCCCGAGCAGGCTGTGCCGATCTATGTTTCCGGGTTTGGACCGGCTGCCGCGCGGCTTGCCGGGGAGATTGGGGACGGTTTTTGCTGCACGATGCCCAGCGGTGAACTGGTGCGGGCGTTCCGGGACGCTGGTGGTGGCGACAAACCGGCGCAGGCTGGCGTGAAAGTGTGCTGGGCGGACACCGAGGAGAAGGGTGTCGCCACGGCCCACCGCTTGTGGCCCACGGAGGCACTACCCGGCATCGCCCAGATCCTTCCCGCGCCTCGGGACTTCACGGCGGTCTGCGAGCTGGTCACCGAGGAGATGGTGGCTGGCATGGTTGCCTGCGGTCCGGACCCGCAGCGCCATCTGGATTGGGTGGGTAAGTACATCGATGCCGGGTTCGATGAGGTCTACGTGCAGCAGATCGGGCCGGACCAGGAGGCGTTCTTCGAGGACTGGGCCAGCGAAGTGCTGCCCCAGCTCCGCTGAGCCTCCGGCAGGGCCGGCTCAGGCAGGACGGCTCAGTCGAGGAGTTTTTCCCGGAGCAGCTCCTCAAGCTCCGCACCGCGCACCGTATTGGCCTCCAACAGGCGGGCCGCGATGAGCTCAAGCCGATCCTGCTGCTCTCGGAGGTATGTCTCAACTTGGTCTCTGATTTCGAGGGTACTGTTAATCCCCATTTTCCAGCATAGACTATGTGCCAACAATAGTTCGTCACGTTCCGGCGGTATGGCCGCCGTGGCCCATTTCTTAAAGACCACCTTCTCTGCGAATGGGCCTCCATACAGAACCCATACACAGTCGAGCTCTAATGGTTCTTCGCAAAGACGCATCCCCCCTGCGCCGTCGTTGCCATGCAGTTCAATGACGGCGACGCCCAGGCCACGTGAGGCAGCAATGAGGGCATGACCAGCTTCGTGCACGGCGGCCCGGTTCCGTTCAGTGTCCGCAAAACCCATGCCGGGAGCGTAGCGGAGCGTTACGCTGTGTAGTGGCGGCAGGCCACGTGGATCACAGCGGAACCGAGGTGACCGTCTGCGTCCGGCTGCTCAGCCGGACCGGGATCGCGTCATAGCCACGCAGCACCCGGGTGGGGCTTCGGTGCGGGGTACCGGTGAGCGCGAGGTCGGGGAACCGGCGGAACAGCGCCCGCAGCCCGACCTCACCTTCCAGACGGGCTAGAGCGGCGCCGATGCAGTAGTGAATGCCGCTGGAGAACGCCAGGTTCTGGTCTGCCTCGGGTCGGGCGACGTCGAACCGGTGGGGATCCGGGAAGACCGCGGGATCACGGTTCGCGCCACCGAGCAGCACGACAATGAACGCGCCCGCCGTGAGGCGATGACCAGCCACCTCGGTGTCCCGCAGCGCCAGGCGGCCGGTGCGCTGCACGGGGGACTCGTAGCGGAGGACTTCCTCCACGGCACCGGCCCATCGCTGCGGTTGCACGCGCAGCACCTCCAGTTGGTCGGGGTGGCGCATCAGCAGAACAGCGCCGTTGCCCAGCAGGTTGACCGTGGTCTCGAAACCGGCGGCGAGCAGCAGCATCGCGATGCTGCTCAGCTCATCGAGGGTCAGCTGATCGCCTTGGTCGTGCGCGGCTAGCAGGGTGCTGAGGATGTCGTCGCGGGGAGCGCGGCGGATCACGGCGAAATGCTCGAGCATCCAGCGGTGCAGCGCAGTGATGTCACGCTCGGAGCGGCGGAAGTCGCGGTAGCTCAATCCGATGTCCAGCGACAGCGCCGCGCCGGCCCCCCAGTCGAGGAACTGGCGACGCATCGCGACGGGTGCGCCGAGCATCTCGGCGATCACGGTGGCGGGCAGCAGGCTGGCATAGCGCGTCACCAGATCCACTGCGGGGCCACGGGATGTCGATCGGGTGATCTCGTCGAGTAGCTCGTCGGCGATCTGCTCGACGCGGGGCCGCATGGTGGCGATGACTCGCGCACTGAACGCCCGGGTCACCAGCTTGCGGTAGCGGGTGTGATCGGGCGGGTCCACCGCCAGCATGGAGGGTGGTTCGATCGGCCCCAACACGGGGTTGCCGCCGAGCTTCCGGCCCAGCTGGAGAATCCCGGGTAGCCGATCCAAGCGCATCTGGCCGAAGTTCGGGCTGCGCAGCACCTCCAGGCAGACGTCGTAGTGCGCCGAGATCAGCGCCAGGCCGGTACGGACGAGCCGGCCCTGGGCGCGCAGCTCGTCGTAGTACGGGAAGGGGTCCTCGCGGGTCGTCGGATCGATCATCAGTCGCGATCCCAGGTCACCGGCGCGCATCTGACGCTGTACCGTCCGCCTGACTAGCCCGTGCCGAACCATCCACCGGATTCCGCGTCGTAGCGTCATCGAATCCTCCGCTCGGCCCCGCCACGACAATACTACAAAATTAAACAAACGTATGTATAGTGCGCAAAAGTGCGGAAGGAGGCCGCCATGAGCCCACGGCAGGGGCGGCTGACGCTCGAGGAGTTCCGGATACTGGTTGATGAGCGGCAGCTGGACACGGTGCTGGTCGCACTGACCGACATGCAGGGCCGGCTGCAAGGCAAGCGATACGCCGCCCGGCATTTCCTTGATGAGGTAGTCAAGAACGGGACCGAGGCGTGCAGCTACCTGCTGGCCGTCGATGTGGAGATGAACACGGTGGAGGGCTACGCGATGGCTTCTTGGGAGCAGGGCTATGGCGACTTCATGCTCGCCCCCGACCTGACCACGCTCCGCCGGGTGCCCTGGCACGACGCGACCGCGCTGGTGCTCTGCGATGCGCAGTGGGCGGATGGCAGCGCGGTGGCGGCCTCACCGCGCCAGACGCCAAAGAGATTGCCGATCAGGCTGGGATGAGCCTGACTTTCATGGCCAAGTATGACCTGCGCGAGGGCAACTCCTGCCATATCCACCTCTCGTTGCGGGGTGCGGACGGTGAGCCGGTGCTCTCCGGGGAGGGCCCGCATGGCTTTTCCCCGCTGATGGAGCACTTCCTGGCCGGGCAGTTGGCGTGCCTGCGCGAGCTCACCTACCTGCTCGCGCCGAATGTGAACTCCTACAAGCGCTTCGTGGCGGGCAGCTTCGCCCCGACCGCGGTGAGCTGGGGGCTGGACAACCGGACCTGCGCGCTGCGAGTGGTCGGGCATGGCCCGTTGCTGCGGGTGGAAAACCGGGTTCCCGGGGGCGAGGCGAACCCGTACCTGGCGGTGGCCGCGCTGGTTGCTGCGGGGCTGCACGGCCTCGAGCACGAGCTGGAGCTGCCGGCACCCTCCGTCGGTAACGCCTACCGATCGGATGCACCGTGGGTGCCGGGCACCCTGCGCGAGGCTGCCCAGCCGTGGGCGGACAGCCCAGTCGCGTTCGGCGCGGACGTCGTAGAGCACTACTGCAATGCCGCCAGGGTCGAGTTGAGTGCCTTCGACTCTGCGGTGACCGACTGGGAGCGCCAGCGTGGCTTCGAACGGCTGTGACATTCCGAGCGGTGACATTCCGGGCGGCGGCATCCCGCGCCGCCCGGTGATCGGGCTGACCGCTTACACCGAACAGGTGCAGTCCCGAGCGTGGGACATGGAGGCCGCACTGCTGCCGAGCACCTACGTCAATGCCATCATCCGGTCAGGCGGCGTCCCGGTGTTGCTCCCGGCGGTAGCCGGTGCGGCGGAGGAAGTGCTCGACGCGCTGGATGGCCTGGTGCTCTCCGGGGGCGGTGACGTCGACGCCGCCGCCTACGGCGAGGTGGCGCACCCGGCCAACGGTGGCGTGCGGCCGGCGCGCGACTCCTTCGAGCTGGCCCTGCTCCGCGCCGCACTGGATCGCGACCTGCCGATACTCGCGGTGTGCCGCGGCGCGCAGCTGCTCAACGTCGCACTCGGTGGTTCGCTGATCCAGCACCTGCCCGACCTCCTCGGCCACCACCAGCATCGGCCGCAGCACGGCGTGTTCGGTCCCGTCCAGGTGCGGCTGGCCGCCGGGAGTCGGGTCGCGGCGATTCTCGGGACCCAAGCGCAGGTGCTCTGCCGGCACCATCAGGCACTGGGCCGGGTGGCGCAGGAGCTTGACGTCGTCGGGTGGGCGCAGGACGGCACGGTCGAGGCGGTCGAGCTGCCGGGACGCACCTTCGTGTTCGGCGTGCAGTGGCACCCGGAACAAAATCCCGTCGACGACCGGTTGTTCACCGCGCTCATCGCGGCGGGCATGGGGAGATGACCAGGTGAGCGGCCGGTTGGATGGCCGGGTCGCGGTAGTGACCGGGGGCGGCAGCGGAATCGGTCTGGCCTCGGTGCGCCGGCTCGCCGCCGACGGTGCCTCGGTGGTGGTCGCGGATATCGACCCCGGCACCGGAGCCGCGGCCGCCGCCGAGGTCAACGGGCTGTTCGTGCGCACCGACGTGACCAGCGAGCCTGAGGTGGGGGTGCTGTTCAGCGCGGCGATCGAGCGCTACGGCGCGGTGGACATCTCCTTCCACAACGCCGGCATTTCCCCACCGGAGGATGACTCGATCCTGACCACCGAGCTGGCGGCCTGGCGGCGGGTCCAAGAGGTCAACCTCACCTCGGTGTACCTGTGCTGCCGGGCGGTGCTGCCGCACATGCAGCGCCAGGGCTGCGGATCGATCATCAACACCGCGTCGTTCGTGGCGGTGATGGGGTCGGCCACCTCGCAGATTTCCTACACCGCGTCCAAGGGAGGGGTGGTCGCGCTGTCCCGGGAGCTGGGTGTGCAGTTCGCCCGCCAGGGCATCCGGGTCAACGCACTGTGCCCGGGGCCGGTGAATACCCCACTGCTCCGCGAGCTGTTCGCCGCGGATCCGCAGCACGCGCAGCGCCGCTTGGCGCACGTCCCGATGGGCCGCTTCGGCGAGCCGACCGAGATCGCCGCCGCGGTCGCCTTCCTGGCCAGCGACGATGCCGCTTTCATCACCGCATCGACGTTCCTGGTGGACGGCGGTATCTCCGCGGCGTACGTCACACCGTGTTAGGCGTTGGGGGTGCGGTACTCAGCGCGCCCCGACCCCGATCAGCGCGCCGACCAGGTAGGTGGCTACCGCGGCGATCACGCCGAACCCCACCTGACGCAACCCGCTGCCCCACCACGAGCGGGTGGTGAACCGGGCCGCGAGCGCCCCCGCCAGGAACAGCCCACCCGCGCCAGCGGCAAGCCCCAGGATCAGCGAAGCGAACCCAAGCAGGTACGGGATCAACGGGATCAGCGCGCCAATCGCGAAGCAGAGGAATGACGAGGCGGCGGCTATCACCGGGGAGGGCTGATCGTCGGGGTTCACGCCAAGCTCTTGGTTGATGTGCACCCGCAGGGTCAGCGCCGGGTTGGCGTGCACCTCCTCGGCCACTCGCTGCGCGGTCTGGCGGGTCAGGCCCATCTGCACGAAGGAGGCGATCAGTTCAGCCTTCTCCGCCTTGGGATGCCGGCGCAGCTCATCGCATTCGACCTGGACTTCGGCGCGCACCGAGTCGTTCTGGGTCTGCACCGACGCGTATTCCCCCAGTGCCATCGAGAACGCGCCCGCGACCAGCCCGGCCGTCCCGGTCAGCACGATCAGGTGGGCGCCCGCCCCGCTGCCGCCCACCCCCGCGATCAGCGCGATGTTGGTCACCAGACCGTCCATCGCGCCGAACACGGCCGGTCGTAGCCACCCTCCGGACAAGTCGTGGTGGACGTGCCCAATCTCATCGCCCGGCTCGACGGCCATCATCCATCACCCACCTCAGCGACCCTTGCCACCACGGTACGAACCGCGCCGCGGCACAGCCAGTGGTTCCCCTTGCCACGGGCAGCTTCACGCCCACCCCGGGCTGCTAGCTAGTCTGCTCAGGTGCCCCGTTTGTCCCGCTCCGTCATCGATGGGATCGGCACTATGGCGCGCCTTGGGTTAGCCACGATCTTTCTGGTCGCTGGGACGCTCAAGGTACTTGACCCGGCGCAGACCCGCCTCGCGGTGCGCGCCTACCAGCTGCTGCCGCCGGAGCTGGTCGGACCGGTCGCCACCACGTTGCCGCTGGTCGAACTGGCACTGGGAACCCTGCTGGTGGTAGGCGCGTTCACCAGGTGGGTTGCCCTCGCCTCGGCGGTGCTGCTGCTGGTGCTGATGACCGCGGTAGCGCAAGCCTGGGCGCGCGGACTGGCTATTGACTGTGGTTGCTTCGGCGGTGGCGGGGCAGTAGCCAAGAACAGCACGCACTACCCTCAGGAGCTGGCCCGTGACGTCGGCACGTTGCTGCTGGCGCTGTGGCTGCTGGTGCGGCCGCGCACGTCGCTCAGCATCGACAGGTGGCTGCGCGCGGATCCGGGCGTCCCGCTGAGTCCAGCCGGGAACCCGACCAGATGAACCCCAGCCGGGAACCCGGCCAGTTTGAAGGCAGAGAGGGATATGTCGTGGGCGGCGCTGAGCGGGTCGAGGACAAACGCAAGCGGCAGGCCGCGCGGGCGGTGACGGCGGCCCGCGGGGGCGGCGGGGGCAGCCGCGGGGTGATCGTGGGGGTTGCCCTCGTCGTGCTGCTCGCCCTTGTTGTGGGGTTCGCGGTATGGGCGCAGAACCACCACAAGAAGGGTGCCCTGCCGGTGGCGATTCCCGCCGTCCCTGCGGCCGGGGTGCAGTACCCGGTGGCCGTGCAGGGCGACACCATCGTGACCGGAAGCCCCCCGGCGCCGGTGACCATCGATATCTACGAGGACTTCATGTGCCCGGTGTGCGGGCAGTTCGAGAAGCTCTACCGTCAGCGGCTGGAGCAAGCTGCCGCCGACGGCAAGGCCAAGGTGGTGTACCACCCGGTCAACATCCTCAAGGACTACTCGGTCCCGCCCGGCTACTCCACACTGGCCGCCGGTTCAGCCTTCTGCGCCGCGCAGGCCGGTATCTTCCCCCGCTTCCACGACAGCTTGTTTGAACACCAACCGACTGAGGACGGTCCCGGGTGGACCGTCGCCAATCTCCAACAGCTCGGCCATTACCTGGGCGCCAGCGACGGCTTCGGACGCTGTGTGCAGGCCGGCGCGCAGCAGCGCATCGACACCTCCACCGAGAACGCCAGTCGCTACATCAGAGCCCTGGAACCCGACCACCAGTTCGGCACTCCGACCGTCCTGGTGAACGGCAAGCTCATCAAGATCACTGACAAGAACTGGCTGACCCAGGCGCTGAACGGCGCTCGACGCTGAGCCGATCCTGTTCGGGGGTCATCACCGGTCTCGTGTACGGTGGCCTACGCGCCGCGGCCGGGCCGTGGTGATCCCTTCGGGGCTGTAGCGCAGCTGGTAGCGCACCGCACTGGCAGTGCGGGGGTCACGGGTTCGAGTCCCGTCAGCTCCACCGTGACGTTTGACCTGCGGCTTTGTTGTGATGGTTGTGTCAGTGTGCGAACCGCAGACCATGATCAGGATCAGATCTGGTCAGTGTGGGCTGCGATCAGGGGGTCAGTGTCAAGTCTCATTGGACAGCGGGAAGGCGGTGCCGACACCGGCGACGCATTTTAATGCTTGATATACCGGTGATCTTCGCGGGCAGGCCGACGTGCCTTCCGGGTCTGTCGTCTGTGGAGGGGGAGAGTTCCGCATGGCTCATTTCACCTTGTGTCTGACGTGTGTCACGGACTGCAGCTAGCCAGAACACAATCAGATCTCGACCTGGACTCCGCCCGCTGAATCACCGGGGATCAAGGGGCGTGCGGTCAGGAGTTCGGCAGCAGGCGGATGATTCCCCCGCTGAGCAGTTTGCCATCGTGATTGCCGGTGAATGTGCCAAAATCTAGCACCACCTGCGGAAAACAATCCAGCACCGACATGCCAAGCAGTACGGATTCCGGCCTCAATTCATCGACGATAGCGTGTACGTTACGCAACTCTAGCGTGGTGTTCCCTCTGCTGTCCAGGATGTTCACCTTGTTGACCACCACCTGCGGGTTTTTTTCGTCGTAGTCCAAACCCAATTCGTCCGCCAGTTCTGGTGTAATCATGTTACCGACCGCCCCCATATCCCAATTGACCAACTGTGGTTCGGTGGCCACCTTTCCGTTTTTGCCGGCGATTCGCCCATTGCAGTACGGTACGCAGTCGTGCAGCGTAACCTCGACACGCACTTCGTCTTGCTGGCTGGTAGGAATCGACGCGTCGTCCGGCGGTACGAAGTGGATAGGTACGGCATAGCACGACACCGGGTGTCCGTACCCTTCCACCGCATCCTTCTGACTCAGTATGTCGGCAACCGTCAACTGTTGACCGCTCGCGGTGCTCCAGAACGCCACCAGGCGATTGGGATAGGGGTTGGGCGCTGTTGGTACCTCATCGCCGAACAGGTAGCGCGTCGAGAGCACATCTACCATATAGCGGGGGTGCCCCAGTTCTACCGAAAGTTTCATTGCCCGGCCGAGTTGTTCGGTGTGGACTTGATCGGACGCGCAGCGCCACCCCAGTCGCAGGGGGTCCGGCAGTGTTTGGCACGCGGTGACGCTGCCCACCCGGATCGCTAATTTCCCCTCACCCTTGGGGTTTAGTTCCTTCCGAAGCTCTTCGGTAGACACGGTGGCTCCCTGGGAGTTGCCACTGTCTAGACACAACAACATGCACTGTTCATTGGCTGCCTGTAGAAGCACTGTCGGCACGTGAACTTTGTCGGGAAATCGACCCTTGAAATCGATCATTCCGGTCTCCCGTAATCGCCGCGCGCCGGTCATACGTCGAGACAGTCTAGCATTCTCGTGCTGCCGACGGACGTTCCCGCAGGTGATCCGGCCCAGTTTGGCGATAATCAGTCACTGTGAGTGAGCTACGTCGGATGCGACACCGCGCGACTCACCGTGTCGGGCGTTGTCGCGGCTTATGCCGTGTTGCTGGAGTAGCCGTTTGATGCTGCGTGTACTGAAGCCGTGGGTCTGGGCTACCTGCTCGGCTGTGGCACCAGACTTGTACAGATCGATCATGGTTTGTAGCTGGTCAGCGGAGAAACGGCCACGCATACTCTGCGC
>Ga0213881_10000109_pt1 | contig 65774 bp, 61 predicted proteins | sample BarmaccoBMER_R08_FD_160104 | JGI IMG/M metagenome (GOLD analysis project Ga0213881, IMG submission 160104) | Barbacenia macrantha exposed rock microbial communities from rupestrian grasslands, the National Park of Serra do Cipo, Brazil - ER_R08 ...
TCCAACGCTGTGGGCAGCGGCGTTTCGGCGAGACTGCCAGCGCTGGTCCTCCTACAGTTGCGGGTGTGCCCGACCAGGCGGACGCCCCGGAGATTTTCCGCAAAGCAGTGGCCTCACTCAACGCCGTGCGGCCTCGCTCCGAGATGCGGTTCGAGCCGATCTCGGCCCCGCGTCGGCTTGCGCCCTGGGCATACGCCTGGGGTCTTGAACTCCCCGGCGCCGGCCACCCATCGGCGACCGGTCGGCTGGTGCTCCTGCACGACCCGGCGGGTCAAGACGGCTGGAACGGCACCCTGCGGCTGGCCGGCTTCGTCCGCGCCGAACTGGACATCGAGTTGGCTAGTGACCCGCTGCTTGCTGCGGTGAGCTGGTCCTGGCTGGCTGAGGCGCTGAGCAGTTCGGGAGCCGACTATACCGCCCTCGGGGGCACCGTCACCCAGACCTCCTCAGCCCGGTTCGGCGCTCTCGCAGGACCTGAGCGGGCCCACCACCTTGAGCTGCGAGCGTCGTGGACCCCGGTGGGCGAGGGTCTGCTGGCGCATGCCGAGGCTTTCTGTGAGCTGATGGCGGCAGCCACCGGGCTGCCCCCGGTCGGAGTGGTGACCCTCAGCAAGCGGCTCGGTTGAGTCTGCCGCCGCGTCCGGCGCGCACAATTGACCTGTCGTTATGCCTTAATTAAGCTAAATCGTCCAGCATGGCACTGGCGTTACCTCGCCTTGCCAAGTCTCGCCTGATCGGGCGACCTCCGATGGCGGCTTTGCGGGCAGATCGGCAAGAAGCTTCACACCAGGCCCCCGTTCGGCCGCTCAGGCAGCTAGTCTGCCCCGTACACACCATCCTCGCTCGAGTGGCGGCGCGGTTACTCGGACGAGGTCCCGGTGCGGTCGGGGGCACGACCGACTCCAGGGAGGTAGCTACGTGGCTGCTGTCGGATACGGCGCGGCCGTCAGGTCGGCACCATCCGGTGCCGTGCCGGCGTCATTAGTCCCGCATCCGCGGGAAGAACTGTTTACGGTGCTGGTAGTCGACGACCATCCGTTACTGCGTGAGGCCATCGCCTCACGTTTGGTGACGATGGGAGCCGTTACCGTGCATGAGGCCGCATCGGTAGCCGAGGCGAGGACCCGCGCCCTGGCCTCGGGCCCATGCGATCTGGCAATACTCGATCTGACCCTGCCCGACGGCAGTGGGCTCGACCTGATCGGCGAGCTGCGCGGATGGGGCTGGACCCGCATCGTCGTGTTGGCCTCATCCGACGACCCGCACGCCGTACGCACCGCGTTCCAGACTGGTGCGCAGGCCTATCTGCTCAAATCGGCGTCCCCTTCGGTGGTCACCGATGGCGTGCGCCGGGTGCTGGAGGGCGGGGTCTACGCCGACCCGTCGGTGGCGCCGATCCTGGCGTCCGGCACGCGGGTAGCGGGAACCGACAACACGCCGCGCGAACTGTCCGCCAGGGAGGTGGAAGTGCTCCAACTGGTCGCCGACGGCCAGTCCAACAAGGAGATCGGCGAAGCGCTGAGCCTGTCCGCGCTCACTGTCAAAAGCCACCTCTCCCGAATCGGGCGCAAGCTCGGCACCGGCGACCGAGCGCAGATGGTCGCGCTTGCGATGCGTGCGGGGGTCATCCGCTGACCGAAACCACTCCGGTCCCGCTGCTGGAGCCAGCCGCCGGGGTGCCACCGGTCGTCACCACTGCGGGGGCCTTGGACGCCGCAGCCGCGATGCTCGGCGGCGGCACCGGCCCGGTAGCCGTGGACACCGAACGCGCATCGGGCTATCGGTACTGGCAGCGTGCCTACCTGGTACAGCTGCGCCGAGAGGACGCGGGCACCGTGCTCCTCGACCCGACCGGTCTTGCTGACCTATCCCCGCTGGCGGGCGTGCTCAACCCCCTGGAATGGGTTCTTCACGCCGCGTCCCAAGACCTGCCTTGTCTGGCTGAGCTGGGCCTGAGGCCCGCCGCGGTATTCGATACCGAGCTGGCCGCCCGGCTGGCCGGACTCGAGCGGGTGGGCCTGGCGGCGCTGGTCGAAGACCTGTTGGGTTACCACCTGCAGAAGGGGCATGGTGCCGCCGACTGGTCTCGTCGGCCGCTGCCCGCGGAATGGCTGACCTACGCCGCGCTCGATGTCGAGCTGCTGCTGCCGCTGCGGGCCGCGCTCGCCGCCGAACTGGATGCCCAAGGCAAGTCGAGCTGGGCCGCGGAGGAGTTCGAGGCAGTACGCAATGCTGGCCCGCCAGTTCCCCGGACTGACCCATGGCGGCGGACCTCGGGACTGCATCGCATCCGCCAGCCCCGTGAATTGGCCGCAGTGCGTGAGCTGTGGTACGCCCGCGACCAGCTGGCCCAGCAGCGGGACATCGCCCCGGGTCGGGTGCTGCCCGATGCCGCGATCATCGACGCAGCGCTGACCGACCCACCGGACGAGGCCGCGCTGCTGTCTCGTCCGGTGTTCAGTGGCCGCTCGCAGCGTCGACACGTCAAGACGTGGCTGGCCGCGATCCAGACCGCGAGGGTCTTGCCAGAGAGCGAGCTGCCATCGCTGCGGGTCCAGGGCGGGGGTCCGCCCCCGCTGAACCGCTGGCCAGACCGGGATCCGGCCGCGGCGGCCCGGCTCACCGCAGCGCGGGCGACGCTGACCGAGATTGCCGAGCGGCACCAGCTGCCGGTGCAGAATCTGCTGGCACCCGAGGTCCTCCGCCGGCTGTGCTGGGAGCCCCCTGAAAACCTCGACGCCGCCGCCGTGGAGCGGGAGCTCCTCGCCGGTGGGGCCCGGCGGTGGCAATGCGACCTGACCGCGCACCCCCTGGCCACGGCCCTCACCCCCGCCCCCGGTAGCTCTTCAAGTACCACCAACCCCCGGTAAAGGGCAACGTTAACGACTACCAACCCCAGGACACACCATTGACCGTAAAGATCACCTACTAGGCGCACGGAACGGGAGAAAAATGGCAGTGAGTGTTCAGGGGCCTTAGACGGTGTGGGGGTCGCCGAGCACCAGGGAGAACTGGACGTCGTCAGTGGGCTGGAAGTAGGTGCCTAAGAGTCGGCGGTGCACGAGGCCCTGCTGTTGGAGCTGCATCGCGGCCAAGGCGCCGAGGTCGACCGTGAACTCGGACTACAGGCCCTTGAGCAGGGCGATCGCATACACGGCGCAGGCGGAGGCCTCGCCCAGTGGCTCCCAGCGCCACGGTGCTCTGGTGCAGCGTTAAGCGTTGGGCCGGAGTGAGCTAGCCCATGACGGGGACGCAGACCGTTGGTTTTTTGTTTCGCGGCATGTAGCGGTGACCGCGATTTGCGATCGTCTCAGCAGGGTGCTGGAATTCGCACTGGGGAGCTTCAGTGTCTTGCGGATCCGCTGACATGCCCTCCCCCGACAGGGTTGTGGATCAGGCAGCTCGCCGAAGCAGGGTGCGCTGCACAATCGCGGCAACTCCATCAGGATCACGCATCACATCCCACCAGGTGAAGCGGAGCACAGTCCAACCCAATTCAGGCAGGCCGTTCTGGCGCCAACGGTCTCGGAAGACGGCTTCAGGCAGCCCGTGCGGATCCGCGCCATCATATTCTAGGGCCACCTTCTCGCGCAGGTAGGCACCATCGAGCCGAGCCACCAGGGTGCCGTCCGGTGATCGCAGCTCGTGCTGGGGGATCGGCAATGGCACCCCGCGATCGCGTAGCACCAGGCGTCCCGCCGTCTCCAGAATCGACTCCGCTACCCCGTCGGCCTCGTCAAGCCGCTCCTGCGCCGATACGCAGCCGACACCGCCGCGCCACCGCTTGATGACGGCGAGGACATCCGCCTTGACGCACAACCGCCGACGCAGAGCGTCGTCCATCGCCCATACCGCGCGAAGTCGCTCCAGGCTTGTCGCTAGGTCGGCCAGTGTGCGGGCGACAGAAGTCACCGGCACGCCGTCGTGTCTCTCAACCTCCCCACAGCCGATTGATCGAGTGTGGAAATGCAGATCCCGGCGGTTGCGGCGACGCTGTTTCCTCGTCACCGTCACATGTTCCACGCGGTGTTCCTCCGGCACCGCGATCTGGTGCACCCGAGCTGCGGTCGCGTGACTAGGGACCGCATCGGCCACTCCGGAGCTGAGCAGCGCGGCCCGCGCCAGCACGGACGGGGTCGCCTCGATCCGTCTAGGCAGATAGATCCCGCGCTGGACCCGCCGCAACCGGCCGGACCGCAACGCCGTCAACAGGTCATCTGGATCAACGGCAATGAGCGCTTGGTCGCGCAGCAACAGCCCGTCCGGCTCCAGCAGGGGAACCCACCATTCGTGCATAGGCTCCAGCCTGGCGTCTAACGAACTAGGCGCCAATCGGTGGCATCAGCACTGTGGATACCACTGCACCTGTGGACAACCAGCACCGTGCGCACGGCAGTTGATAGCGGTTATGGACACCACAGGACCCGGTTGGTAGTCCTTGAAGAGCCACCTACGCGGCCGGCAGGTGCACCGTCACGGCGAGTCCGCCTCCGGGGATGGGCTCGGCCCGCACCGTGCCAGCGTGCGCGGCCACCACGGCGCGGACAATCGACAAGCCCAGTCCGGCCCCATCGTGGGCAGTCCGCGCCACTCCGCCGCGGTGGAACGGCTCGAACAGCGCGCTCACCTCCTCGGCGGCGACTACCTCACCGGAACTGCTGACCCGCAGCATCGCCTGCCCTGCCACCAGGCCGGTGCAGACCTCCACCCAGCCGCCGCCCACGTTATGCCGCACCGCGTTCTCTACCAGGTTGCCCACCACCCGATCCAGCAGCGCTGGGTCGCCCGCCGTCACCGCCGGTGCTATCCGCGTGGTTACCCGCAAGCCCCGGCCGCGGGTTTCGGGCGCCACGATTCGCAGCGCGGCTTGCGCCAGGCTGGCTAGGTCGGCCAGCTCCCAGGCCCGAAGCGCGCCGCTCTCGCTCCGGGCGAGCACCAGCAGGCCGTCAACCAGCTGCTGGGCCCGCAACGTCGCGCTGCGGATCACCGTGGCCATCCGGCGCAGCTCGGCCTCATCAGCGGTGGGATCGGCCAGCGTCACGTCCACTTCGGTGCGCACCACGGCCAACGGGGTCCGCAGTTCGTGGCTGGCGTTCGCGACGAATCGGCGCTGCGCCTGGAAGGCGGCTTGCAGCCGGTCGAGCATCGCGTCGAAGGTGTCGGCAAGCTCAGCCACCTCATCCCGGGGCCCCGGCAGGTGCAGCCGCTCGTCCAGCGACTCAGCGGAGAGACGGCGTGCGGTGGCGGTCACGTCGTGCAACGGCCGCAGCACCTGACCGGTGATCACCCAGGCCAGCAGCACGGTCGCGGTCACCGCGAGCAGGAAGGCCACCAACCCCGCCTGCAGCAGGCGGTGCCGGGCAGCCTCCTGCAGTGCCTCCCCGAGCTGGCGAGCGACCACCGGCACCCCATTGACCTTCACGGTGCTCCCGGGCGGCAAGTCCGGCACTGCGGCCACCACCCCGCCCACCAGCAACCAGCCCAACCACAGCAGCAGCGCACTCACCGCCGCCGACAACCCCGTGGCGAGCAACGTCAGCCGGGCCCGCAGGCCCGGCCCCCGGCGAGGCCTCACCAACCGATCAGCCGACGGTAAGGCCAGCGCTGGGCACTCGGTAACCGGACCCGACCACAGTCTCGATAATGCCCGGCTCGCCGAGCTTCTTCCGCAAGGTCATCACGGTCACCCGCACGGTGGTGGTGAACGGATCGGCGTTCTCGTCCCACACCCGCTCCAACAGCTCCTCGCTGCTGACCACCCCGCCCCCGGCGGCGAGCAGCACCTCGAGCACTCCAAACTCCTTTCGAGTGAGGTCTACCGGGATGCCGGACCGGCTGGCGGTGCGCCGGGAAGGATCGAGCACGACATCACCGGCACTGAGCACCGGGGGCACTGCGGGCGTGGCGCGGCGACCCAGCGCGCGCAGCCGGGCTACCAGCTCCGGGAACGCGAACGGCTTGGGCAAGTAGTCGTCGGCTCCCAAGGACAGCCCAGCCACCCGATCGGACACGGTGCCACTGGCCGTGAGCATCAGCACCCGAGTCACCACCCCGGATCCGGTGATCTCGGCGCACAACCGGTCACCCGACATTCCGGGCAGGTCGCGGTCGAGTACCACCACGTCGTACCGGGTCACCGTGGCCTTCTCATGCCCGCTGTCGCCGTCGTAGGCGACGTCCACCGCCATGCCCTCACGACGCAGACCACGAGCGACCGCGTCGGCCAGCGGCTGCTCGTCCTCGACGATGAGAATGCGCACCCCCCAACGGTGCCATACCCCGCTGCCGCCTAGGAGGTGGTGCCCGGGCTCTCCACCGTGGTGGGCTCGCAGACCGACCTGATCAGCCTGGCCGCCCAACCGGTCACCGCTCTGGCGACATCCTGTGCGGTCAGACCGAGGTCCACGAGCACCTCATCACGAGAGGCATGCGCGAGGAACCGCTGCGGGACGCCAAGATCACGACACGGCACATCGATCTCAGCATCGCGCAGGGCGGCAGCCAGCGACCAGCCGAAACCACCATGCCGGCCACCGTCCTCCACACTGACGACCAGCCGGTGCCGGGCCGCCATCCGCACCAGCACCTCGGGCACCGGCAGCACCCAGCGAGGGTCGACGACAGTGACCCCAATGCCCTGATCGGCCAGCCGCCCGGCGGCCGCCACGGCAAGCGCGGCGAACGCGCCAACCCCCACCAGCAGCACGTCCTCTCCGTCCCCCGGGGTAGGCCGGACCAGCACGTCCACCCCCTCAACTCGCTCCAACGCCGGCACTGCCTCGATCACGGGGCCCTTGGGGAACCGCACCGCGGTCGGTCCATCGTCCACCGCGACGGCCTCGGCCAGCTCCTCGCGCAGGGTGCCGGCGTCCCGAGGTGCCGCTACCCGGATCCCCGGCACGATCCCCAGCACGGACAGATCCCACATGCCGTTGTGGCTGGCGCCGTCGTCGCCGGTGATGCCGGCCCGGTCCAGGGTGACGGTGACGGGGGCGCTCAGCAGTGCCACGTCCATCAACAGCTGGTCGAACGCCCGGTTGAGAAAGGTGGAGTACAGCGATACCACCGGGTGCAACCCCCCCAGGGCCAGCCCCGCCGCGGAGGTGACCGCATGCTGCTCAGCGATGCCGACATCAAAGCAGCGGTCCGGGAAACGCTGGGCGAAGGCGGCCAGGCCGGTCGGGCCGGGCATCGCCGCGGTGATCGCGACCAGGTCCTCGCGATCACCGGCGAGCCTGATCAGCTCCTCGGTGAAGACGCTGGTCCAGGTGACACCGGCGGGTACGATCGGCGCACCGGTCGCGGGGTCCATGACCTTCACCTGGTGCATCAGCTCGGCGGCGTCGTTCTCTGCGGGCGGGTAGCCGTTGCCCTTGCGGGTCACCGCGTGCACGATCACCGGCCCGCCGAAGTCCTTGGCCCGGCGCAGGGCGGACTCCATGGCGCGCAGGTCGTGCCCATCGATCGGGCCCAGGTACTTCAGCCCGAGATCCTCGAAGAGGATCTGTGGGGCCAGGGCGTCCTTCAGGCCTCGTTTGGCTGCGTGCAGCCCGGCATAGAGCGCTCGGCCCACCACCGGGGTGCGCTTCAGAGCCTGCTTCCCGGTGCGCAACACCAGCTCGTAGCCTGGCTGCAGCCGCAGCATGGACAGGTGATCGGCGAAGCCCCCGATAGTCGGTGAGTACGAACGGCCGTTGTCGTTGACCACGATGATCACCGAGCGTTCCTTGCCGGCGGCGATGTTGTTGAGCGCCTCCCAGCACATCCCACCGGTCAGCGCACCGTCACCCACCACCGCAACGACGTGCCGGTGCCGAGCGGAACGGGCATCGGGTTTGCCACCATCGTGGGCAAAGGCCTTGGCCAGCCCGTCGGCGTAGGACAGCGCGGCGGAGGCATGGCTGGACTCCACCCAGTCGTGCTCGCTCTCGGCGCGGGAGGGGTAGCCAGATAGGCCACCTCGCTTGCGCAACCGGTCGAACCCCGCCGCCCGCCCAGTGACGATCTTGTGCACGTACGCCTGGTGTCCGGTGTCAAAGATCACCGGATCGTGGGGCGAGTCGAACACCCGATGGACCGCGAGGGTGAGCTCCACCGCGCCGAGGTTCGGACCGAGGTGCCCTCCGGTGCGGGACACCTTCTCGACCAGAAACCTGCGGATCTCACCAGCCAACTGCGTCAGGGCGCCCATATCCAGGCGCTTGATGTCCGAGGGGCTGTGCACCGACTGTAACAGAGTCACCGTACCTCCCACCTCGCTTGCCGGCGGCCTAGTCTACGGAGCCGAATATCATGCCGCCCCGCGCGGCATCGCGCTGGCAACGGAGATACGGTTTCCTCGCCAACCCTCGACCCAGGAGTGACCGCGTGCACGTCGTGATCATGGGTTGTGGCCGGGTGGGTGCCGCTCTGGCCCTCGCACTGGAACGTCTTGGCCACGACGTGGCAGTGATCGACCAAAGCCTGCAGGCTTTCCGCAGGCTCGGCGCTGACTTTCACGGCCAGCAGGTTCGGGGGGTGGGCTTTGACCGCCAAGTACTCATCGAAGCCGGGATCGAGCGGGCAGGAGCATTCGCCGCAGTATCCAACGGTGACAATTCCAACATCATCTCTGCCCGGGTCGCCCGGGAGACCTTTGGGGTGACGCAGGTCGTCGCCAGGATTTACGACCACAAACGGGCCGCGGTCTACGAGCGGCTCGGCATCCCGACCGTAGCGACGGTGCCCTGGACCACGGACCGCTTCCTGCGGATCCTGCTGCTTGACAACGAACCGGTCCCGTGGCGCGACCCGTCGGGAACGGTGGCGGTGGTGCAGCTGCCGCTGCACGAGGGGTGGGCCGGGTACCTCGTAGGCGACCTGGAGGAACACCTCGGCGCGCGGGTCGCCTTCATCGTCCGATTCGGGACTGGGGTGCTCCCCCACCACGACACCGTGGTGCAGGCCGACGACCAGGTGTACGCCGCCGCCGTCTCCGGCACCGTCACCGACGTCGTCACCGCGGCAGCCACCGCGCCCCCAACGACGAGCTAAACCACAATGAGCCACTCCACTGATCTGGGGACACCACCATGCGCGTGACCATCGCCGGAGCAGGCGCGGTGGGCCGGTCCATCGCGACCGAACTGCTCGAGTTCGGCCATCAGGTGATGCTCATCGAGCGAGATCCTGATCAACTTGATCCGCACGCGGTCGAAGGCGCCGAATGGGTCCTTGCCGACGCCTGCGAGCTGACCTCGCTGGAGGAGGCCGGCTTGGAGCGCTCCGACGTCGTGATCGCGGCAACCGGGGATGACAAGGTCAACCTAGTGGTCTCCTTGCTGGCCAAGACCGAGTTCGCGGTACGTCGGGTGGTGGCCCGGGTCAACAGCCCCCGCAATGAGTGGCTGTTCACCGAAGCCTGGGGGGTGGATGTCGCGGTGTCAACCCCGCGAATGCTCGCCGCGATGGTCGAGGAAGCAGTCTCCGTCGGCGACCTGGTGCGGCTGATGACCCTGCGGCAAGGGCAGGCAAACCTGGTCGAGGTCACGTTGCCGGCGGATACGCCACTGGCCGGACAGCCGGCGCGGCAGCTACACTTGCCGGCCGACGCCGCGCTGGTCACCATCCTGCGTGATGGGCGGGTGATCGTCCCGCAAGGCGACGACACTCTCGAAGCTGGGGACGAGCTGCTCTTCGTCGCCGCCCCGGAGGTGGAGACCGACGTGCGGGCGGCACTGAGTCGTCGCAGAATCTAAGGTCGTCGCAGAATCTAAGGTCGTCGCAGCATCTAGGGCCGTCGCAGAACCTAGGGTTGTCACCCGCACGGCACGGCGGATAGCCCAGATGCTGACCAGGGCAGCCACCGCAGTCAGCGGCAGGCCCATCACCAGCCGGGCCACCGCAAGCCAGCCGGTCTGTTGCAGGTCATACAGGTAGCGCTGCACACCGAAGCGGCTCAGCATGAACACCGCCCAGACCATGGTCGCCACGTCGAGGCCGAACCGGGCGCGAGGGTCTGCGCGCCAGCCGGGTCCCGAACAGGTGAGCACCGACCCCACCACGCCCACCAGCGGCCGGCGCACCACGACCGACAACAGCAGCGTCAACCCGGCGAGCAGGTTGAGCCAGATGCCGTAGAGAAAGTAGCCCCGGGCCTCCCCAGTGCGATAGGCGATGAAAGCGCAGATAGCCGCGCCAAGGAGGCCGGACACGGCCGGCTTGAGGGGCTTCCGGCGCAGGCGCCGCCACACCCCCAGCGCGAGCGCGACACCCAGCGACGCGCAGATTGCCGGTTGCAGCCCGGCCAACGGGTTCACCACGACAAAAGCCACCGGTGGCATGGCGGAAGCTACCAGACCCCCGAGACCCAGCTGGTGCAGCAGAGCGAGAGTGGGCAGCTCGGAGCCCGCTAGGGTCCTCATGTCCGGATGCTCGGTGGTCGCGTGCTCTGGCGAGGGGTGAGTCATGAGCTCCGTTGCAACTCGTAGTAGGGGTTGTAGAGGACCTTGCGGCCGTCCCGGACGGCGATCCGGCCCGAGGCCTTGACGGTGCGACCAGGTTCGATCCCCGGGATTCGCCGCCGCCCTAGCCACACCAAGGTAATTGTCTCGGAGCCATCGAACAGCTCGGCTTCCAGGGTGGCCGCCGCGGCCCGGGGGCGGTGTTCCACGCTGCGCAGCCGGCCCAGCACGGTGACCGCCTGACCGGAGCTGCACTCGCTGGCGCGCCGCGCGCCGGACTGCTCAACACGGCGGGACAGGTCCTCGGCGTCCAGTTCGGAAGTGTCACGGGTGAGCTGGCGGACGAATCGCCGCCAGTAGCCGGGAGCCGCACCGCTCATGTCGATCTCCGGAGTGCGATCACAGGTACCTCAATGGACCCACTCGAGGCCCAGGGTAACCTGAGGACACCGGTTTCAACCCGGCTACGGCCGATGTTGGCCATCTGTGGACTCAGCCCTCCTGGGTGGTGTCTCGGTGGCCGTCGGCGGTGGTCTGGAGCAGCTCAGCGGTGGCCTGCTTGAGTTGTTCTCCCAGCGGCTCGGGCAGCAGCAGTGGCAACGGACTGCGCACCGGCAGCGGTTCTCGACCACGCACTACCACGGTCTGCCGGACAACGTCGCGCAGCAGCGTGGTCCGCGCGTCGGCATGCTCGGCAGTCCCGGCCGCGATGCCACGCAACATCCACCGTGGCCCGTCTACCGCCAGGAAGTGCAGCACCCCCTGCTCGGTCCTGGCCTCGATCTCCTCGCCCCATTCGCCAGCGACTTGCCCGACCCGGGCCCCGTCAGCTTGTAACCTACTCATCAGCTCCGAGGCGACCTCGCGCCACAACCCGCCACTGCGGGGGGCGGCGAAAGCACTGACCGTGAACTGGCCGAGACTGGTCATCAGGTGCACCGCGCGCACCGGACCGGAGCTGTCCACCTCGACCTGAAGTTGTGCGCCATCCGGCACAGGCAGCCGCAGTGAGCCGAAATCCAGCCTGATCCACCCGTCATTGGGCGCCTCATCAAGATCGTAGGGCCCGAATGCCGGCCTGCCGTCGAGTAGCTCGGCTCCCTCCTCGTGAGGCCGCAGCGGGGTCCTCTCGTCTTGTGCCTCTTCGTCCAAGGTTTTGGTGCGACGTCCGAACACTGCTTAACTCTCCCTGCTGTGTTATCGCCGTGCTGCTAGGCCCCAGTTGGGCCGTGATCGTTTACTTCGCCCAACCCAGTACCGTCGTCACCCCACAGAACAGGGGGCGGCGAAACTACCCTCGGTCCGGATGCCTCATCGTCACGCCCCGGACTGGCGCCCACCCGACGTCGAGCCGGCCTCACCGTGCCATGGCGGGCCGATGAGTGTTGGGGTGGCCACGTTGCTGGCGGCCGAGGTGCACCTGGGGTATTCAGGAGTGCGCGCGTGGCTACCATACTTGCCGATGCTGCCCCTGGCCAGCGTGGTGCTGATGTGGAGGGGTCGGCATCGGGTTACGCTGCGTGGTGATGAGTTGCAGGTGGGCCCAGCGCACCGCTCCGTCCACCGTCTGAGACAGGTCCGGGTGATTTACCCGAACGCCACGCGACGCGCGCTTGACCCAAACCCTGCTCCCTACAGACAGCCGCAGACGGCAGGCCGAGCGCGGGGCCTTTGTTCAGGCCGCGCAATCCCGGCAGACCATCCGTCCGTTGCGCTGTTCAGCCAGCCTGCTGCGGTGATGGACAAGGAAGCAGCTCGAACAGGTGAACTCGTCGGCTTGTTTGGGTAGCACTCGAACGATCAGCTCTTCGCCAGAGAGGTCGGCGCCGGGCAACTCGAAGTTCTCCGCGGACTCCGACTCATCGACGTCGACCGCACCGGACTGCGCCTCGTTGCGTCTCGCCTTGAGCTCATCCAGCGAGTCCTCAACAAGATCATCCGCCTCGCTCCGCCGAGGAGCGTCGTAGTCGGTCGCCATGATTCCACCCCTGAGTCGTACCGGTCATGCCGCAGCACAAACGCACAGGCACGGTCATTTGTGCCCGAGACCTCGGTCACACTTTTGCCGCCGCGAGTATGGCCCTGGCACGCCCTACCCGTTGAGTCCCGCCTCACCCTGAATCCCGCCCTACGCCAGAGCTGCGAGACAGTAGCTCGCCGGCTAGCACGGGCCGCGGATTTTCCCGGCGTGTCTGCTTAGCAGTGCGCGCGCCCCGGCGTCCACGTGGTGGGGCGTCCAAGTGGTGGAACCCCTCTTCAGACACGCCACAGTCGGATGCGCCACTCCCCTCCCGCTCCTACGCTCAGATGCAGGGGCTGGCCCGGTAAGGGCCAGGAAGGACGGGGCCGTGGCTGGGGTAGGCTCGGCACACGCGCGGGTGAGAGGTTACCGCACTCGCAGGCCGATGCCCGCGGCCTTGTTGGCAGTGATTCTCAGCACCGTGGCTGGGCTGGTCTGGTTCGGCGCGTTGCATCAGACCGGGGACGCCTGCCCCCGCCCCAACGGAGACAGCTCCAGCCAACTGCTCCCGGCCAATGGCCTGGACACGGTGCCCCCGGCGTCACCCCAGCTCACACGGGTGCACGTGCTGAACGCCAATGGCGTACGCGGCAAAGCAGCCACCGTCGGTGACGCGCTGGCCCAACTGGGGTTTGCTACCACCACGCCCGCCAACGACCCCCAATATCCGGCCTTCGACCTGCACTGCTATGGGGAGATCCGCTTCAGCGCCGCTGGGCAAGCCGGGGCACGGACGTTGAGCTTGGCGATACCGTGCGCCGAGCTGGTCCGTGACCTCCGCCCAGACGCGGGGATCGACCTGGCACTGGGCACCAAGTTCGTCGCACTGCGGCCCACTGAGGCGGCCCGCATAGCCTTAGGGGACCTGGCTGGACTCGGGCACCCGGGGCCTGCTGGATCTTCCCGTGATGGCGTAGTAGCCGCCCCGCAGGGACCCCCGTCAATGACCCAGTTCGTGACGGAGCGGACGCAGCCGGTGCCCGTGGTGAATCCGGACCTCCTGCAGCGGGCCCGTCAGGTGAAGTGCTGATGCGCCTTCAGACCGCATCGGCACCGCACCGCGCCACCAGGTCCGCCAGCGCGTCGACGATCCCCGGTGTGGCGGCCAGCAAGAAGTCCGATCCGCGCTGGGGCAACCGGACTGCCGCACCGGCCTCGGCCGCGATCAGCGCACCTGCCGCCCAGTCCCAGCGGTGCAGACCGTGCTCAGCGAAACCATCCAACCAACCGGAGGCGACCGAGCACAGATCCAGGGCAGCCGACCCAGCGCGGCGCAGGTCCCGAATCCTCGGCAGCATGCCGGCTACCATGGCCGCCTGCCGAGCCCGTCGCTCGGGCCGGTAGGAGAAGCCGGTGCCGATCAGCGACAGCTCCAGCTGGGTAGCCCCACTGACCCGCAACGCGACCCCGTCGCAGTCGGCCCCGCAGCCTCGCGCCGCGCTCCACAACCGGCCAGCGGCGGGCTGACCCACCGCAGCGGCCAGGGACTGCCCGTCGCGCTGGACCGCCACCGACACCGCATACCAGGGCAGCCCATAGAGGTAGTTCACGGTGCCGTCGATGGGGTCGATCACCCAGCACAGGTCTCCCGGCTGCGGGCCAGCGCCGCCGCCCTCCTCCTCGCCCAGTACTGGCTCACCGGGCCGCCACTGGGCAAGCAGCCGCCGGGCTAACCGCTCGGCTGCGGTGTCTGCGATGGTGACCACGTCGGTGGCGCTGGTTTTGGTCCCCACCTGCCCAGCGCCTGCGGCCCGCATCCGCACGATCAGGTCGCCGACCTGTTGAGCTACCGCCACCGCAGTGGCCCGCAGCTGCTCGACGTCGTCGCCACGAACGCTCGACATTCTGCCATCCGACCACACCTGGGCGGAGAGGTCCGGGCTAGGGGTCGTGAGCGAGCGGCGTCGGTACACTGCCGGTCGTTAGACCGCTCGTATGCTAGAGCGCCCGTATGTTAGACCTCCCGTTGTTAGACCGACGGAGTCGTACACTGGACCGTGGCACCGTCCCCGAGCACCCTGGGCCGCACCGCCGGAATCTGGCATGCCGCCGAGATTGTCAGCGTTGGCTCCAGCGGTGGGCTCGCCGACGGGGACCCGATTCCCGCACCGCGCCCGAACACCGACTGTTTCGAAAGGCCGTCCGTGGCAGCCGCAGAACCCGCATCCCGTCGCGCCGCAGCCTCGAACCCCGCAGCCTCGAACCCCGCTGCTTCGAGCCCCGGGACCGAGAAGAAGCCTTCTTCCCGCAACGGTGTTGCGCGCACCCGAGCGAAGGCTCACAGCACCACCAAGACGGGCACCAAACCGACGGGCACCCAACCGGCGGCCGGCACAGATGGGGACCCCGACAGCGGCCCCAGAGTCGACCTTGGCGTCGATCCTAAGGTCGACATCGAGGCTGGCCCCGCTGCTGAGGACCTCGCCGACGTCGAGGTCGAGGTCGAAGAGATCGCCGTGGACACCGAAGAGGCGGAGGCGCCCAGTGGCCCCGGTGCGGAGGACTTCGTCTGGGATGAGGAGGAGTCCGAGGCGCTGCGGCAGGCACGCAAGGACGCCGAGCTCACCGCCTCGGCCGATTCGGTGCGCGCGTATCTCAAGCAGATCGGCAAGGTCGCCCTGCTCAACGCCGAGGAGGAGGTGGAGCTCGCCAAACGCATCGAAGCGGGACTTTATGCCGCCGAGCGGGTGCGCAGGTCCGAGGAGTCAACCGAGAAGCTCTCCCCGCAGCTGCGTCGGGATCTGCGCTGGATCGTCCGTGACGGCGAACGCGCTAAGAATCACCTGCTCGAGGCGAACCTTCGCCTCGTCGTGTCGCTGGCCAAGCGCTACACCGGCCGCGGCATGGCATTCCTGGACCTGATCCAGGAGGGCAACCTCGGTCTGATCCGCGCGGTAGAGAAGTTCGACTACACCAAGGGCTACAAGTTCTCCACCTACGCCACCTGGTGGATCCGGCAAGCCATCACCCGAGCGATGGCCGACCAGGCTCGCACCATCCGGATCCCGGTGCACATGGTCGAAGTGATCAACAAGCTGGGTCGCATTCAACGCGAGCTGCTCCAGGACCTGGGCCGCGAGCCCACCCCGGAGGAGCTGGCCAAGGAGATGGACATTACGCCGGAGAAGGTGCTGGAGATCCAGCAGTACGCCCGGGAACCCATCTCCCTGGACCAGACCATCGGCGATGAGGGCGATTCCCAGCTCGGCGACTTCATCGAGGACTCCGAGGCCGTGGTCGCGGTGGACGCGGTCTCGTTCACGCTGCTGCAGGACCAGCTGCAGTCTGTCCTGTCCACCCTGTCCGAGCGGGAAGCCGGCGTGGTGCGGCTGCGGTTCGGTCTCACCGACGGTCAACCACGCACGCTCGATGAGATCGGTCAGGTCTACGGGGTCACCCGGGAGCGCATCCGCCAGATCGAGTCCAAGACGATGTCCAAGCTGCGCCACCCGTCCCGCTCCCAGGTCCTGCGCGACTACCTGGACTGACCGGTTGGGAGCTCTTCAACGACCCCCAACCCCCGTTCCACTGATCTTTAACGGCCCCCAACCCAGCGCTTGCAATCCTGGTTGGAGTCCCCTTCGAGCTACTGCCAGGAATTCCACGGGAGTCAGGCGGCCAGCGCCTTCCGGCAGAGCGCCGAGGAGCGGCAGACCCGTCACCACGGGCAAATCAGCCAGGTTGCACCGGGCGGCAAGGTCGGGCTCAGCGGGCCAAGCACCGATCACCACCCCGACACAGCCCAAGCCACGGGTGCGCAGCACATCGACGGTGAGCGCGGTGTGGTTGAGGGTGCCCAGCCCGGCGGGGGCCACCACGAGCACCGGAGCGGCCACGGCGGCGGCAACATCGGCGAGCGTTCCCCCCTTGTCATCCAGGGGGACCAGCAACCCCCCCGCACCCTCGATCAGCACCAGGTCGTGTGCTGTGGCAAGTTCCCGGACCGCTGCGGTGGCGATGGCCGGTGTCACCGGAGGCAGGCCGGCGCGGCGGGCCGCCGTCGCCGGCGCCAACGCCTCCGGGTAGCGGGCCAGCTCCCGGCAGGTGACCGAGGGACCCACCAGACGTTGCACGTCCTCGACATCACCTGGCTGGCCCGCGTTGACGCCGGTCTGCGCGGGTTTGACCACCGCCACCCGGCGACCGGCGGCGACGGCGAGCGCGGCGATGGCCGAGGTCACCACCGTCTTGCCAACCCCAGTCCCTGTCCCGGTCACCACCAGCACGCTCATGGAGCCGCCCGGGCCCTTACCGTAGCGAGCACCTGCGCCGCCCGCGCTAGGTCCAGGTCGGTCAGGGCAGCATGGGCACTCAGCCGCAGCCTGCTGGTCCCGGCGGGCACCGACGGCGGACGCAGGCAGCCCACCCGCACACCATGGCGCAGGCACTCCGCGGCGGTATCGACCGCATGCTGCGGCGTGCCGAGGATGACCGGAACCACGGCGGAACGCGGCCGGGGTGCACCCACTGCCGTGGCGATGGCCGCAGCAGCGTCGAGCACCCGGCCGGGCAGCGCCGGCTCGGCGCGCAGCACCCGCAGTGCGGCCAACGCCCCGCCAGCAGATGGGGGGGCTAGACCCGTGTCGAAGACGAAGCTGCGCGCCGTGTTGACCAGGTGGTCGATCACCGCGCGAGAACCCAGTACCGCGCCCCCCTGGCTGCCCAGCGACTTCGACAGCGAGACCGTGGCCACCACATCGGGCTCGCCGATCAGGCCACATTCAGCGAGCAGCCCTCGCCCACCGACCCCCCGCACTCCGAGACCGTGCGCCTCATCGGCCAGCAGCACCGCCCCGTGCTGCCGGCACACCGCGTGCAGCTCAGCGAGCGGCGCGAGCTCACCGCTCACGCTGACCACCGAATCGGTGACGACCAAGGCGCGCCGCTCGGACCGGGCACCCAGCACCGCGTCCACCGCCGAGACATCGGCCTGGGGGATGACCACGACTCGGGCCCGGGACAGCCGGCACGCATCCACCAGCGACGCGTGGCTGGCGTCGTCGGACACCACCAAGGCTGCCCGGCCGGACAGCGCCGTCACCGCGCCAAGGTTCGCGGTGTAGCCCGAGGAGAACACCAGGGCCGCCGGTGCGCCACAAAACGCGGCGAGCTCGTCCTCCAGTTCGGCATGCAATTCAGTGGAGCCGGTAACCAGGCGAGACCCCGTTGACCCGGCACCCCAGGTGCGCGCCGCACACACCGCGCCGTGGACGACTCGGGGGTCCCTGGCCAGACCCAGGTAGTCGTTGGACGCCAGGTCGACCATCGACTCGAACGCCGAGCGCGGGCGCAGGACCCGCCGCAACCCCGCGGTCCAGCGGAGGGCAGCCGTCTCATCTAACCAGTCCAGGGCACGAGTTCCCCGGGGAAGCATCGTCACGGCCAGCGAGCCTACGGCGGGCCGGGCAACATCTCCATCTCCACGCCGACCGAGACCACAAAAATATGTACACAGAGTAACGTATAGTGACAGAATGTACTCGACGTAACACGGTAGGCCAGAGTATCGATGACAAGCTGTACAGGGTGGCCGGGGGATCCTGCGGTGTGGCCCTTCCGGGGCCACTCATAACGGGGCAACAGGGCGCGTTCAACCGTCTGGGACGAATGCCGATTACGCATTCTTCCCTAGCACCTGGGAGGGGACAGCCCAATGGCGACACGTTGGCGACCATGCACGTTCCGCGACCGAGTCGATCTCGCTCGCATCTCATGATTCCCCGACACCGGGGGCCCCGAAATCTCGCGGTGAGCACTGTTGCCGCGGGCAATGAGTACACCGGCATCCCCCAGCCTCCGACAACCCAGCCCTCGGCGATGGCCCACTGCTCGGCTGAAAAACCGAGTCGGGATCCGAACCCGATCCGGGTATTGCTGGTTATCGACATGAGTCTGCTTCGTGGAGCGCTTGCCACCCTGCTGTCCAGTGAGAACGACATCGAAGTGGTGGCCGGTATGGCCGCGGGCGACCGGGTGGTCCCCATCGCGATCCGCCACCAACCCGATATCGCGGTGCTGGATGTCGACCAGGGTGGGTCGGACGTGCTTGCGACCGCGCAAGCGCTGCACGAGCGGCTACCCAAGTGCCGGGTGGTCGTGCTTGCGGCAGCACAACGACCGGGTTTGGTCCGCCGGGCACTGGATGTGCCGGTCGCTGGAGCGGTGGACAAGGACGCGCAACCTCGGCGTCTGCTCACCACCATTCGCCAGGTCGCCAAGGGAAAGCGGACCATCGACCCCGCCCTCGCGGTTGCCGCGATCGGCGTGGCAGGCAGCCCGCTGACACCCCGGGAACTCACGGTGCTCGACCTCGCCTCAGGCGGGGCGTCGCCGACCGAGATCGCCCAGCGGCTTTTTCTCAGCCGCGGGACGGTATGCAACTACCTTTCGCGCATCATGACCAAGCTGGAGGCCCGGACCCGGATCGATGCCATTCGCATCGCCGCCGAGGCGGGCTGGATCTGACAGTTGTGATGACGACAGTCGTGGTGACGACGGGCCGGTGACAACAGCCAGCTCCAGCCCGTCATCACCACGACGAGCAATGCCCCCCTGACGAGCGAACTGGCCACTGCCCCACTGACCGACCAGCTCGCGGTACAGCGGCGCAGTCGCGAACAGCTCTCGGTGTGTGCCCGATACCATGGCGGTGCCGTCCATCAGCACGATCCGCTGCGCCCGCAGCGCGGAGCTGATCCGGTGCGCAACGACGATAAGGGTGCCCCCCCTGCTTGCCAGAACCCGCTCCACCCGCTCCTCAGCGACCGGGTCGAGGTGGCAGGTGGCCTCGTCCAGGATCAGCACGGAAGCCGCGGTCAGGTGCGCCCTAGCCACGGCGATGAGTTGCCGTTCCCCTGCGGAGAGCATTCCGGGGGCCAGCGCAGCGTCGTATCCACCGACGCGGGCCACCAAGGAGCGCAGGCCCAGCGCCTCGACCACGGTGTCAAGCTCAGCGCAGGTAGCGCTGGGATGCAGGTAACGCAGGTTCTCGCCGAGGGTCCCGGTGAAGACATACGCTTCCTGGGGGATTAACACCCGGTGGCTGGCCAGGGTGTGCGCCTCGAGATCCCCGACCGGCACCCCACCCAGGCGGACCTCGCCGCGGTTGGGGACGTGCGTCGCGGCAAGCAGCCCGGCCAGGGTGGACTTCCCTGCACCGCTGGGACCGACCACAGCCAGGTGCTGCCCTTCCGGGATCACCAGATCCACCTGGTTCACCACCGGCTCGGCGTGGCGGCCATAGCAGAACGTGACACCATCGAGCACCATGTCGTGCCCACGGGGGGTGCTCCGCTGCGCCCTCCCGGCGGGTACCGGGCGTTCGCCCGCCTCGACGAGCCGATCCAGGGTGACCACCAGCTTCAGTCCCCCGGCACCCAAACCGTCGACCAGCGACTTTAACGCCGGAAGCAGGCCTTGGGTCAGGTAGACCAGGGCGCCGGCGATCGTGCCCAGCGTCGAGCCGGTCGCCACCAGCCAGGGCGCCCCCACCAGTAGGCCTACCGCGGGCAACCAGCCGCCGACCGCCACCGACAGCGTGCGGATCGCCGCCATCCGGGCCAGCGTGCGTTCCGCTTCCGCGTGCGCGTCGACCTGACGTTGCACCGGCGCGCAGGCCCGGTCCTCGGCACCGCAGGCGACCACGTCACGCAAGCTATGCGCGACCGTGCTGGCGGACTCGGCGACCCCTTCGTCGGTGAGCACATGATCACGCTGCCGGGTCATCATGGAGCGTAAGGAGGCCAGGAAGAAAGCCAGACCCGCCAGCAGCGGTGGCAGCACCAGCAGGCCGACCAGCCCGGTCAGGGCGGCTATCCCGATTACCGCACCGGCCGCGCTGACCACGAAGCCCCTGGTGAGCAGGAGCAAACCAGCGAAGTTGTCCCGCACCACCTCAACCTGGTGAGTCAGCCGGGCAACCGCGCCCGAATCGGGCCGTCCGCCGAGCACGGTAGACCGCTGCAACGCACCCCCCACCACGCTATCCACCAGGTCATCGCGGAAGGGCTCGACAATCTCGGCGAGAATCCGGTAGACGTGCCGGGTGGCCAACGCCCCCACGAGCACTGCCACAGCCAGCACGCTGAGCCACATCAACCCGGTTCCAGGCCGGCCAGCCAGGAATCCGTCATCCAACGCGTGGGCCACGCTGTAGCCGGACAGCAGCAGCGGAAGCATCTGCAGCACTGACCACGTCGCCAACCGCACCAGTGCCCGCGGGTGCCGGCGTAAGGCGGCGAGCAGTACCCGGGGCACGGTGTTCACCACTGATTCCCGGTCTGCTGATCTCCCCTGCGCTAATCTCCTTTGGGGGGTCATGCCGGTACTCCGAGGGCTCCGGTGGACACACCGTGCGCTGCACAGGACGCTTCCACGGGCTCGAGCGGTTCGACGGGCACTGCCTCGGCGCCGAATAGGGCGCGGTAGTCCGGATCGCGCCACAGCTCGCTATGGGGACGCAGACTGCGCAGGGCACCCCGATCGAGCCAGGCGACGAGGTCCGTGCGAGCAGCCGTGGCCGCTCGGTGCGCGATGATCAGTCGGGTTTGGCCCCGGCCCCCGCTGGACAGCACGGCACTGACCTGCCGTTCAGTGACGGTGTCCAGGCTGGAGGTCGCGTCGTCGAGGATGAGCACCTGGTAGGGGTGTACGAAAGCTCTGGCCAGACCGAGCCGCTGCATCTCGCCACCGGACAGCGGGGCTGCGGCCAGCTCAGTCCGGTATCCCTCCGGCAGTCTTTCAACGAAGGTGTCCGCTCGCGCGGCGGCGGCGGCCGCGCGCACCTCCGCCTCGGTGTGGTGGCGTGCTCCGAAGCTGATCACTTCTTCGATCGTGTCGCCCACCAGCGCCGGACGCTCGAAAGCAAAACCCACCGCGCCGCGCAGCTGTGCCCGGGACAGGTTGGGCAGCGCCACGCCGTCGAGCAGCACCTGCCCCTGCTCCGGATCGACGAGCCGACCGGCCAGCGCGGCGAGCAGTGACTTGCCCGCCCCGGAGTGGCCGACCACGGCCACCGTGGCACCAGCCGGGATGACGAGGTCGAGCCCGTTGATGACCGTCTCCCCGGCAGCGGATACCCGGACTCCGCGGAACTCAAGCCGGCCGCCCTCACCACCTCTCTCACCTGAGTCGGGCAGCATCGCGTCACCGTATTGGGTCACCGGCTCGGTGAGCATCTCAGCCGCCCGCCGACCACCAGCCCGGACGCGGGACAGCTTGTTGAGGAATCCCACCGCCGAGCCGATGCCGGCGGCCATCACCGCATACCGGCTCGCGGCGTAGAGATCGCCGACGCTCAGCCGGCCGGCGACCATCCCGAACCCGGCGACACCGACCACGCACAACTGCAGCAGCGGCCCAATCAGGGCGGCCTGGCCGGTCATCCGCACCTGGTTGAGCCACATCCGCACACCGTGTTCGCGCAGCCCCGGCAATGGCTGGAGGATCCGTTGCCGCTCGCGTTCGATGCTGCCGGCGGCGGCGATCGTGCGGGCGCCGGACAACGCATCGAGCAGCCGCGCCGCAATCAGTCCTTGGCTGTGCAGGTAGCTGCGGATGGTCTCGGTGTTGTCCCGGACGAATACCCGGAGCAACCCCGCCAACGCCACCAGACCAGCCAGCGCGGTGAGCCCCACCCAGGGGTCGATCAACATCAAGGCAATGATGCTGCCGACCGGCGGCACCAGACCGACGCCGACCATGATCGCGGTCGTCCCGACCTGACCCGCCTCGCTGGCGTTGCGGGTCACCCGGGTCACCAGATCCCCGGGTTCGAAGCGGCGGGTAGCTGCCGGGCCGATCGCGACGAGATGGCGGACCAGGGTCATCCGCAGCCAGGCCGTGCACCGGGCGTTGCTCGCTCCAGTGGCGATGTCACTGACCATCTTGCCGGCCACCATGAGGGCAATCAGCGCCGCACAGGCTAGTAGCGCCCCGGTGAGGTGGACACCACCGCGCAACGCATCCAGGGCGCGACCAAGCACAGTGGGCAGGAGGGTTTCTGCGCCCGCACTGACCAGCATGGCCAGCGCCAGGGACCAGATCCACCATCCGCCGTGCCGACACGTCGAGAGCAGCAAGCGGTCAGCGTCCCTCCATACCGGATCGCTGTTCACGCGACCTCCGCATTGTCGTGGCGCATTGTCGTGGCGCATTGCCGTCGCACATTGCCGTCGTGGTCTGGTGAGTCATTGGTGCGCTGACGCATCGGGTGGTCCGGGGCAACGCCGGCTGCCCCGGACCACCCGGCGATAACACCTCAGTCGCAGAGCAGCAGGCTGAGGAAACTTCCGCAGCAGTGGTCGCGCTCGTAGCAGTCGTCGTTGCCTTTCAGCTCAGACGACAGCTCCATGGCCTGCAGGTCAAGAAGCACCATTGTGTTCACCTCCCTCCGGATATCGACGCGGATACCAGCCCGTTTCGCCCCATCCGCACCGCCGGCACGGGGGCATCGTGCGGCGGAAGCTGCCGGGGTTCACTGAGAAACGGGAGACCGACGGGGTGCTCGTGCACAGCCGCACCCAACGCGAGGAGAACGCCTGCGGCGCCACTCGCCAAGTCCATGGACAACCGAAGCAGCTGTTCACCGGGAAAAGCGAGGTGACCCTGATAATCGACGCGATGCCAGCCGAGGCCCCGGATCTGGGCGGCCACCTCCGGGTTCCAGACCGCCTGCCCAGGTGGGTATGCCCGGCTGAGGTAGAGAATCATTCCGGCCCGGCCGCTGAAAAGCCCCGGCTGGATGTAGAACCGGGACCGCGCGGCGCGGCGAATGGCAGCCGCGGCATCGGCGAACTCGTCATCGTCCCGGTGCGTGAGGTACTCCTCAAGGATCATGCCAATACCCACGCTGCCCCGGTCCAGGTAAGGCATCGCCCGCCAGCCCTCGTTGACCTGCATCGAGCCGTCCGCACGCAGCAGGCAGCGACGCAAGTCCTGGCGCAGCGCGGTCGCGGACAGTTCGAGGAACCCGCGGTCACCGGTGTGCTCGTAGAGTCGCAGGAACATCAGCGCTGGCCCCGACGAGCCGTGCATCAGCCCGGCGTAGGGATGATCTCCACCGCTGATCGTGCTGACGCCCTCGGCGGTGCCGAGCCGGTCGGCGACGATCTCAGCGGCCCGCAGCGCGTGGTCGAACAGCGTGGGCTCCCCGGCCAGGCCCGCAAAGTGGGCCAGATTGAGTGCGACGCCGGCAAGGCCACCGAATAGGTCAGTGCCGAGGTCCCGCTCGGTGAGGCAGCACTCGATCACATCGAGCGCGGCTTGCCGGTACCCCAGCTCAGCCAACACGTAGGCCACGCCGTGCAGCCCGTCGTAAAGACCCACCCGCGTTTCGCGGGTCGCCGCGGCGGCCCGCTCCAGGAGCCAGTGCTCTCCAGCGGGGTAGCGGGTAGCCCGGGTCACTGACAGCGCGTAGAGCACACCCGCCGCACCATGAGCGATGTTGAGACCGCCGGTGCTGAACTGGGCGATGTCACCGGGGAACAGCCGATCGGTGCGCTTGGGAGTAGCACTAGCCAAGATCCCAGCAACGATCGAGTCTCGCGCAGCTGTCCAACCGTCCGTCCCGTTCGGTAGCGACGGCAACGCTCTGGCCCGTCGCCGGGGAGCATCCTGTCCAGTGCCGCTGGCTCCGGCGATGGTCCGCACCGCCTCAGCCAGGAAAGCGGGCGGCACCGAGAAATGCTCGGCGATGACCTCGGCGAAGTCCGCTGGCTTTCCGGCGTCGAGCCGGATCATGGCTGTCAAGGGGAGGAACAGCGCCAGTCGCAGACAGGCCAGGGAATACCGGTCGATGTCGAACCCGGTCCGATCCCGTGGGGCGGCGAAGGCCGGGCTGCCCAGGGTGGGGCGGCGCTCCTCATCAATTCTCGCCGCGACCTCGAAGTCAATCAGCGTGACCCGGCCGTCGTCCCGGACGATGACGTTGAATAGGTGCAGATCGCCATGGATGATCCCGCGGCCGTGAATGGCAGTAATAATCTCCTCGATCTGGGCGCATGTCCGTAACGCCCATTCGGTGTAGGCAGCGAACTCAGCTGGTCCGGCGGCGGTGTCGTTCATCGGGTAGCGCTGCCCGAAAACTTTGTTCAGCGCTGTTCCCTCGATGAGCTCCAAGGCAAGGAAGTGGTGCTCACCCAGGGTGAAGTGGTCATGGACAGCGGGCACCCCTTCGATGCCGGCCAGGCGTTCAAGTGTTTCCCGTTCGCGCTGCAGTCGCTGGACCGCGTCGGCACCATCGACGGCGAGGCCGGCGTGCGGCCGAGCTTCCTTGAGCACCACCCGGGTGCCGGTTCGCTGGTCGGTGGCCTCGTAGAGCCCCCCGCCGTTGGAGAAGTGCAGGACCTGCTCGACACGGTAGGACAAGTCCTTGACGGTGATGGCGTTGCGCGCTTCAAGGTGGGGAACGAGCAGGTCCGGCAGGGCCACCCAGGGTGGAGGGCAGAACACGGCATCCCTGCGGTCCGGCACCAGCGCTCCGGTAGGATCCTCGATGGCCGGGACCCGCTCACCTCGCGCCGACAGGCAGTGCCGCAACGCGAAACCACCGTAGCGCACATACAGCGGCCCTTCGTTCCAGCGCAGATCGCTGAGGATGTAGGGGCCTGGCTCGCCGGCCAACCGCTCCCCCAGGTCGTGCAGGATCGCGCCGAGCGCGTCAATGTCGACCGGGTAGATCGTGACGAACTTGCCGCTGGACCCCCGGGGCGCATACTTCGCGTTCTGCAGATGGACAATGTTTCGTGAGACCAGGAACTTAAACGAGATACGGCGCGGGACACAGTAGGACCAGACGGTTTCCAGAATGCGTTCCGCGTTGTCGAGGCACGCCGACACATGGATTTTCCAGCCCTGTTGGGGCGCTGCGGAACCCACTGGGTTCATGACCACCCAATTTTCACGAAACCGCCGTTCCCAGCCATCCGGAACCGGACGCCGCGCGGCATCGAAGGACTCTGCGCGGTTGCCCCCGGACATCGAATCGTAAAACAACGGATCCGTGATGCAGTACACCTCGTAACCGTTGTCCACTGTGTCCCCCTCGTCAACCGATTATCGCTATGCAGCAATAATCGTGCCTACTCCGGAAGGACGACAAGTGGCGTTCGTCAGAGCTTCGATGTGAAGGAATCACAGGTGTCGATAGCGATTCACATGCCGTCGGTAGTGCGCCACTCCCCCGGTCCCGGCGACTCGTCGAGCGCGGAGTCGCACTGGGAACGGCCCCATCCAGCGGCACGCTATCGTCGGCGGCATGACGAGCCACGTAACGGTGCGACAGGCGGTGATCTTGGCTGGGGGACAGGGCTCGCGGCTCAAGCCCTATACCGATACCCGACCCAAACCGATGATCGAGATTGCTGGTCGCTGCCTCATCGACCACCAGCTCGGATGGCTGGCCGAAGCCGGTGTCACCGATGTGGTGGTCTCCGCCGGCCATCTGCACGAGGTCCTCATCGACCACCTGACGGCGAAGCGCCAGCCGGTGCGGGTGAATACGGTGGTGGAGGATGAACCTCTCGGCCGGGGCGGTGGTTTGAAGTACGCGGGCAAGTACCTGCCCGCACCGGACGAGGCATGGTTTGCGCTGAACGGTGATGTCTGGACCCGGTTCGACCTGGGTGCGATGGCGACGTGCCACTTCGAGCGGGGCGCAGTGGCCACGATCGCGCTGGCCTGGCCGAGGATCCCGTGGGGTGTGGTCAAGCTGGACGAGTTGGGCCGGGTCACCGACTTCGTGGAGGCCCCACCGTCGCCGTACCCGGTCAACGCCGGGGTCTATGTGTTCTCCAGCGAGATCCTGGGCCTGCTGCCGGACACCGGCGACCACGAGCGCTCAACGTTTCCCCTGCTGGCTCAGCAACGGCGGCTGGCCGCCTTCCCGATCGAGGGCTACTGGCGCGCTATCGACACCGCCAAGGACATCCGCGAGGCCGTCCGGGAACTCGGGGCAGGCAGCTCCTAGTCCAAGCCTAGCCGGCCCATCAGCTACGCCTGCGCGGCTAGCACGTCCAGCGCGCGGCGCAGATCGTCCGGGTCTGGGCTGGTGAACTCCACCCAGCGCTCATCAGCGGGATGGGGGAAGCCCAACCGTGCGGCATGCAACCACTGCCTCTCCAACCCGAGCCGCCGCGCCAGCGTGGGATCTGCCCCGTAGGGGAGGTCGCCACAGCAGGGATGTCGCAGTGCGGCGAAGTGCACCCGGATCTGGTGCGTGCGACCTGTCTGGAGAGTGACGTCACACAGCGAGGCGCCGGGAAACGCCTCGATCACCTCGTAGTGCGTCACCGACGGTTTGCCGCCAGCCACCACGGCAAAACGCCAGTCGTGCTGGGGGTGCCGCTCGATCGGGGCGTCAATGGTGCCTCGGGTGGGGTCCGGGTGGCCCTGCACTAGCGCCCGGTAATGCTTGGCAACGGTACGGTCCCGGAACGCTCGCTTTAGCGCTGTGTAGCCCCGCTGCGACTTGGCAACCGCCATCAGACCGCTGGTGCCCACGTCCAGCCGGTGCACCACGCCGTGGCGCTCAGCCGGGCCCGAGGCAGCCACCTGGACTCCAGCCGCCGCAAGCCCTCCGAGCACGGTGGGCCCATCCCAGCCCGGGCTGGGATGGGCGGCCACCCCGACCGGCTTGTCCACTACCACTAGGTCGGCATCGTCGTGCAGCACCCGCAGCCCGGGCACCGGCTCGACCCTGGCCTCGGCGGGCTGCTGCGGATCGGGCAGGATCACCTCAAGCCAGCTGCCAGTGGCCAGGCGCTCAGACTTGCCGACCGGGTTGCCGTCAAGGAGCACCGCACCGGCCTCGGCCAGCCCAGCCACCGCTGTTCGGGACAGCCCCAGCAGCCGCGCCAGCCCGGCGTCCACGCGCATACCCTCCAGCCCCTCGGGCACCGGCAGCGTCCGGACATCGCTCATTGTGGGGTCCCCCATCCCGTACCACCAGACTCAGGATCGCCGGAGGGTCGATGCCCACGGGTACCGTCGACGTCCCGGCCGGTGGCGGCGAGCAGGACCAGCATCACACCACCGCAGACGATCGCCACATCAGCCAGGTTGAACACCGGCCACACGCTGCCATCTGGTGCCAGGAGCGACAGGAAATCCACCACGTGCCCGCGCAGCGGGCCAGGGGAGCGCAGCAGCCGGTCCCCCAGATTACCCAACGCCCCCCCTAGCACCAAGCCGAGCCCGAGGGCCCAACCGGCGCTGCGCAGCCGGGGCGCCAACCGGATGATCACCACGACGACGCCCAGCGCGATCAGCGACAGCAGCCAGGTCAGCCCGGTCGCCATCGAAAACGCCGCACCTGAGTTGCGGTAGAGCACGAGATACAGCACCCCACCCAACAGCTCCACCGGCGGATGGCCCTGCAGCATCATCACCGCGAGAACTTTGCTCAGCACGTCCAGCAGGAGCGTGACGGCGGCGGTAGCGGCCAACAAACTGCTCCGGCGGCGAGGTCCCGGCAACGCCTCGGGGACGTCTTGGTCGCCAGCGGCGGATTGCCCGGCATGCTGCGATGGGTTCATATCGCCATTGTGGCTAACCGCCGGTCCGGCCTTCAGCCGCCGGCACGTCAAGGGGACCAGGAGATCGTGACCAGATCGCGGGTGCGCGGGCCCAAGGCCGCCACCGCCTCGGCGACCTCCTCCCGGCGGTGCGCCGGCAAGCACAGCCTGCGTACCGAGAAGTCGAGCTCCGCGTCGGGATTGCGGGGCGCAGCAGGCCGGCTCCAGCGCTGGGCCTCCGGGCGTATGCCCACTTCGGCAAACACGGCCAGCACGTCGTCCACGGTCGCAGGTGGCGGCCGGTGCAACCCGTGGAAGCGCACCCACAGCGGATCCAGCCACGCTCCGGGATGCACGGCATGCAGCTCCACGACGACACCACGGCCGGCAGCGGCACCCAGCGCAGTCACGAAGGGCGCCAAGTCCAAGGTGTTGTAGCCCACGTGGTGACTGACCACGACGTCGGCGACACCCGCCTGGGGAGCAACCTGGGGCCAGGGGCCAGACACGCTGCGGTGCGCCACCCCCCGCTCGGTGCAGGCCTTCTCGAATGCGCGCAGCATGTCGTCGGCGTGATCCACCCCGGTCAGATGGGACACCATCGGTACCAGGGCGAGACCGGCGGCACCCGCGCCGCACCCCACGTCGAGCACGGTCCCGCCGTCGAGTCCCAGCAGCGCCAACGCGACACGACGCGACGGGGTGTTCTCGGGAGTCGCCGGGGGGATGAAGCGGGCGGGATCGTGCCGGCTCGGGTCCTGCGGGGCGGCAGCCCGGATCTCTGGGGGAATGGCCCGGCTCTGCAGCAGCTCTCGCCAGCGGGCCGCTGCGCTGCCGGTGAGCGAGTGTGCGTGCTGGGACTGTGCGTGCTGGGACACTGTTACGACCTCACCACCCGATCAGCTGCTTCCGGTGGTCGTCGCCCGGACCGCTCGATGCTTGCGGGCGAGCGTGGTGTCGGGCCGGCACCGCTCACAGGGGGTGAAACCCAACTCTCTCGCCTCACGCACCGGCAGCCGCTCGGTGTGCGCCTGGTCGGGCCACCGGCAGCGAGGAAGATGGTAGCGGGGGTGCTCGTCAATGACCAGCACTTCGTCGATCAGCTCGTACACCACCAACAGATCTGCGGCGTCAGTGTCCTCCTCAGCGGGCTCTACAGCATCATCCCCTTGGGCGTCCTCAGCAGATGCCGAACCCGGCTCAGGAGCCTGAACTCCAGTTATCGACGCGGAATGACACGGTTGCTCGTCCGGCTCGACATCGACGGACTCGTCCTCCGCAGGCGCGTCCTGGCGTTGCACCCAGGACCGCCGCCACCGCGTGAGAATCAGTGTCGCAACCACAGCGCTCAGCACGACCGATCCCCACGCCAGGCCCGCATGACCGGTGCCGAGCGCGGCAACGAGCAATGCCACCGCTGCTAGCAGCAACACCACAGTGATCAACACGTCGAGCGCGGTCAGCTACCGGCTTCGGCACGGGCACCGAACCCAGTTGCCACGAAGCCCTGGGTGCGCACCGCGTCTACGGGTGCGGCAGACCCACGCCCATCGAGTTCCCGGAGTTGCGACTCCAGGTAGGTCTTCAAGCGAGTGCGGTACTCACGCTCGAACGTACGCAGTTCTTCGATCTTCTTCTCCAGGACGTTCTTCTCCTGGCTGAGCGAACCGAGGATCTCCGAGTGCTTGCGCGTCGCATCACGCTCCAACGACGCAGCCTTCTCCCGCGACTGCCGATCCACCGTCTCGGCCCTGCTCCGAGCATCATTGAGCATGCTCTCAGCTCTGGTCCTGGCCTCGTTCACCATGCCATCGGCCTTGACCCTCGCCTCAGAGAGCAACTGCTCAGACCTCGCCCGAGCATCGCTCAACATCCCGTCCGCTTCAGCCTTGGCCTCACCGGTCAACCGATCAGCCATCTCCTGGGCCAAGCCCAGCACCTTGGCCGCTTGGACGTGGTGATCACCACCCGACGGGGGTTGCTCTCTCATCGGGGGCGGTACCGGAGCCATCACCGGACGAGGCGGCTCCAAGGGCCGAAGGTTGCCTCCAGTGTCCACCGGAGCAGCGCGCAGCTGCTGATCAAACTGCTCAACCCGGTTACGGAGATCGTTGTTCTCCTCAATCAACCGAGTTAGCTCGGCCTCAACCAGGTCGAGGAAGGCGTCCACCTCGTCCTCGTTGTAGCCCCGTTTGCCGATCGGCGGCTTACTGAACGCGACGTTGTGAACGTCGGCGGGGGTCAGCGGCATCGGATCACCTCACGCACTCCTCAACGACTAGTACCTGCTGGGGGACATCCTGGGACATCCTGGGACCTCCGCCCCGAACCCGGTGGCCGCTACATCCTCATCGGCTCAACCACGCGCATCAGTATGAGTACCACGAACAACAGAATCATCATGGAGAGGTCCAGCCCGACGCCTCCGATCCGGATGGGTTTGACCACTCGACGGAGCGCCCGGACCGGAGGGTCCGTCATGGTATAGACCGACTCCAGGGCGATCGCCACCCCCCCGACCGGTTGCCAGTTACGCGCGAAGGTACGCACAAGCTCGACCACGATACGCGCCGTGAGCAGCAGCCAGAAGAAGAAGAGCAGGTAGTAAACGACCCAACGGACCACGTCCACAGCGACACTCTGCCACCGGCAGCTAGGGGGTGCTGAACCGGGGCACCTTGGGCGCCTTAGTTGAAAGAGTGACCTTCGGCGATCCGGCGTCTGTCCTCGGCAGACACGTCGACGTTGGGCGGCGAGAGGAGGAAGACCTTGTTGGTGATCTTGTCGATCGAGCCACGCAGCGCGAAGGCCAGCCCGGCTGCGAAGTCGACGAGCCGCTTGGCGTCCCGGTCCTCCATCGCGGTCAGATTCATGATCACCGGATTTCCCTCCCGGTAGCGTTCCCCGATGGGCCGGGCCTCGTTGTAGCTGTACGGGTGCAAGGTGACGATGCGGGTCGCCCCGCGGGCCGCCACAGATGCGCTGTCTTCTCCGAGCGGGTCGGTTGGCGGGGCCGGCGTGACGCGCGGGGGCCTGGCTGGTTGGTGAGCCGTTGGCCTCGTATTGATGGCCGCCGCATCGATGGCCAGCGAGCCGCGTATCGGAGCTTCAGTGGCCCATGAGTCGGTTCGAGGCTCCGCGACGTGAAGCTCCTCCGCGACGTGAAGCTCCGTGGCCCAGGCCGGTGAACGAGCCCAGGCCGGTGAACGAGCAGAGTGCATCCTGGGCGGGGCATGATGGCCGGCCCGGGTAGCGAAGCCGTCGCCATAGTCGCGGTTTGTGGAGGTGTTTGCGGTGAGAGCGTGAGCTGTGGTCCTGTCAAATCCGGATCCACGCTGTGGATCATTATAGCCTGGGGGATCACAACGCTGGCTGCCGCCCTGGTCCGGGTAGCCAGAGCGGTAAGGCGGGCGATAGTCATCGAACTGCGCTGTGTCTAACCCCGCTGCATCCAATCCCGCAGCGTCAAGTTCTTCGGCGGGGACCATGCCGAAATAGGCCTTCAGCCTGTGCAGCGCGCTCATCGTTTCGCCTTCCTGTCCCGATCTTCGGCGCACCGCCCGCTGGTCTCGGCCCAGCACGCCGTCAGGCCGTGGGATACGCTCCACGCGAGGTTAACGGCCGAGTGCCCAGTAGCGCGGTTCCGACACGCACGCAGGTCGAGCCGCACGCAATGGCCTGCTCAAGATCGCCGCTCATCCCGGCGGAGAGTTCGACTGCGCCAGGGTGCGAACGGCGTAGCCGTTGTGCGGTTGCGCCGAGCCGGGTGAAGGCTGCCCGGGGATCGACACCGAGCGGAGCAACCCCCATCACTCCCTCCAGCCGGAGCTGTGGTGCGGCCGCCACCCGATCGGCCAGTGCCTCGAGCTGGAGCAGCGGGCAACCGCCACGCGCCGGGTCGCCGTCCAGGCTGGCCTGGACGAGCACGCCAAGAGCGGCGTGGCGCTGCCCGGCCTCCCTCGCGGCGCGGGCGGCCCGGTCCAGGGCCTCGACCAGCCGGACCGAATCCACCGACTGCACCTGCACCGCCCACCGAGCCACTGAGCGGGATTTGTTGCGCTGCAATCGACCGACCATGTGCCAGCGCACCCCCACCGCCGGCCGTAGCGCGGCAACCTGGGCCACCTTGGCAGCGGCTTCGGAGTCTCGGGCCTCAGCGGCGTCGAGCACGCCCAGGTCAGCAAGCAGCGCCACGTCGTCTGCCGGGAAGGTCTTGGTGACCGGGAGTAGGCGCACCTCAGCGGTGTCCCGCCCGGCGGCGGCGCACGCGGCGGCGATGCGGCCGCGAAGGCGCGCCAGCGCCGCCGCCAGCTCATCGCGGCGACCGTCCACGATCTGCTCTTCTGACAGCTTGTCAGGCCCAATCACTCGATCCAGGCCAATCACTCGATCCAGGCCAATCACTCGATCCAGGCCAACTACTCAATCCAGGTTAGTGCCGCCAGCCGGCCGGTGACTCCATCGCGGCGGTAGCTGTACAGCGTGGGGTCCTCGATCGTGCACCGGGGGTCAACGCCGATCCGGGTCACGCCAGCGGCAGCAAGCTGCCGGCACAGCCCGGCCCGCAGGTCCAGACCTGCGGTGCCCCGGCGAGTGCGGCAAGCGCTGCCTGGCAAGCGGGCCTCCACGTCGAGCTGCATCTGGTCGGGTACCTCGTAGCACTGCCCGCACGCCGAGGGACCGAGCAGCACCTCTACCCGCTTCATGCGCGCGCCGAGCCGCCGCATCGCCTCCAGCGCGGCAGGCAGTACCCCGGCCCGGGCTCCCACCCGCCCGGCGTGCACGGCAGCGACAATCTTGGCCATGGGATCAGCGAGCAGTACCGGCACGCAGTCGGCGACCAGTGCTGCTACCGCGAGCCGGGGTTCAGCCGTGACCAACGCGTCGCTGGCTGGCACCGGCCGCAGCTGCGGGCCGTCGATCACGGTGACCGTGCGGCCGTGCACCTGCTGCATCCAGACCAGGCGCTGCACGGGCAGCCCCATCCTGGCGGCAAGCTGTTCTCGATTGGCAGCCACCGCCTCGGGGCGGTCGCCGACATGCTCCCCCACGTTGAATGATGCATAGGGCGACGCTGAGTGACCGCCGTGCCGAGTAGTGACCATCCGCCGGATGCCGATGGTCCTCACCGCTTCATGAACGGCGGAACGTCCACGTCGTCATCGTCGTCGAAGTCGTCGGTCACGGGTACCGCCCGGCCTGGTCTGAACCCACCGGTGGTGGGCTGCCAGGTGGCTGGATCTCCTGGCCTGTGGCGAACCGGGGAGGCAACCGGAAAGGGCTCGGCCGCAGTGGCGCCAGCCACCCTAGACCCGCCGACGGGGGCCTCAGCAGTGGACGACGTGGGCGGAGACAGCGGCTGGCCAGCCTGGCCAAGGCGCCCGGCTTGCCCGCTGGCCACCGTCCGCGCGGCCACCGGCTTCGGGTCCAACTTTTTGTGTGCGGGCACACCGGAGTCGAAGCCAGCCGCTATTACCGTGACTCGCACCTCGTCACCCAGCGAATCGTCGATCACCGTGCCGAAGATGATGTTGGCGTCGGGATGCGCGGACTCCTGCACCAGGGAAGCGGCCTCGTTGATCTCAAAGAGGCCCAGGTCCGAGCCGCCAGCGATAGACAGCAGGACACCGTGCGCCCCCTCCATCGACGCTTCCAGCAACGGCGAGTTAATGGCCTTCTCGGCGGCCTGCACCGCCCTGCCCTCTCCCCGAGCGGTCCCGATGCCCATCAGTGCACTGCCCGCCCCGGACATGACGCTTTTCACGTCGGCGAAGTCAAGATTGATCAGACCGGGGGTGGTGATGAGATCGGTGATGCCCTGAACGCCGGACAGCAACACCTCGTCGGCGGAACGGAACGCATCCATCAAGCTCAGGTTGGTATCGCCCAGCTGCAGCAGCCGATCGTTGGGGATCACGATCAGAGTGTCGCACTCGTTTCGCAGCTCGGCGATGCCGTCCTCGGCCTGACCAGACCGCCGCTTACCCTCGAAGGTGAACGGTCTGGTGACCACGCCAATAGTCAGCGCGCCCAGTTTGCGGGCGACGTTGGCTACCACCGGGGCGCCGCCGGTACCGGTCCCGCCGCCCTCACCGGCGGTGACAAACACCATGTCGGCTCCCTTGAGAACCTCCTCGATCTCGTCGCGGTGGTCTTCGGCGGCCTTGCGGCCGACCTCTGGGTTTGCCCCCGCGCCGAGCCCGCGGGTGAGCTCCCGCCCAATGTCGAGCTTGACATCGGCGTCCGACATCAGCAGCGCCTGGGCATCGGTGTTTACCGCGATGAACTCAACGCCGCCCAGCCCGACCTCAATCATGCGGTTGACTGCGTTGACGCCGCCACCGCCGATTCCGGCAACCTTGATCACGGCGAGGTAATTGTGCGGCGGTGTCATCCACGTGCGCCTTCGCTGTCGAACCCTTCGCCGTCCATGACAGTGCGGCCTTCCTCGTCGCTGCCAACACCCTGCCGGCATCCGAGCACCTTTTACTCCCCTCGGCGTGGCAGAACCCTCAACCTCATCTGAAGGATTAGAGTTATGTCAGCTTTGTCTTCCGGGCGAAGGTAGGCACCGTCCCCAGCGGCGTCCAGCAGCCACGCCGGACAGGTCGGCGATCCGGCGTGCCCGGTCGGCGTCCCCCCATGAACTCGACTGCACCGACGTTGGTGGGCCCTTGAAACGTCGCTAATATCGAGTTGACGAGCCTATCTATGTGACATAGCTCGTGACCCAACTACGACTGCCCACCCTGGCGCTGCCTGCGGGGTTGCTAGCGCGCCTTGGGCCGCTGGCCGGGGCGGACGGGACCACCCACGGCGCTGAGACCTTCCCTGCCACCTGGCACGCCATCGTGCCGGAAGCCACCTGGCGCGCAGTGGTGTCCATCCTCAGCGACCCCCAGCCCTGAATTTCCGGTCATTCCTCGGCCAGTTTGCGGCGACGTATCGCCCATTCTGAATCACGCCACGCCGCTGGCATGGTGGCTAGGCATTCGAGCGCGGCTCTTCTGGCCCCTTGGATGTCCCCCAAGGCGCGGAGCACGAATCCGCGTTGGCCCATGAAGAACGCGGGCACGTACCAATAACCTGAGGGCGGCAGCCCTTCCGGTGGTGGTAACTGACCGACCATGCGATCAGCCTCGGTGAGTAGGCGAACCGCACTAGCCCGGTCGTTGTCGCGGGCCAACACTTCGGCCCGCTGATATGTGATGTAGGTACGTAGTCCAATGTGTTCACGCGTGTCTCGCTGTGCGGCCTCCGATAGCGAGTCCGCCTTTCGTAGATCTCCCCTGCGCAGTCGCGCATACGCTTGGAAGCTCAACGCGGTTGAGAATCGAAGAGGGTCGTCGGCCTCAACCGCCAACACGGCGGCGCGGTCAAGGTATCGGTCAGCGTCGTCCCAACGACCCAATGGAATCGACAGCCACCCGAGGTACTGGTTGATCTCACTTGACAACCCTAGAGCAGCCGGACGTGCCTGGGCTCGCACCCCAGCAGCCAGTTGATCAGCCAAGTTCTGTTGCTGCTGGACCGACGGGAATACGGCTGCAGCGCTGGTTTCGTCCTCTAGATGGCGGATCCCGACCAGCACGGCCGCCAACGCCTCGATGGCAGCTTCATCTGTGCGCCACGGCTGCACAGCTGCCATGGACAGCCGTTCCCTCCCGTCTGGATCGAGTACGCCGGCCGGGTCGGACACCCTGGTTTCTGGTGATACCAACAACTCCTCGATAGGCGATTCGAAATATCTTTCCAAAAGGCGTGTCGTGGCGGGACGCAGCCGGTCTGATGTCAACTGACCAGCGGCAAGCCCCTGCACGTGTCGAATACTCACCGTACCGACTTCGTTATTTTCGCGGGCGAATACTTCCAACTGCTCGGAGAATTCTTCCAAGGTAAGTCTGCGTTCCCGGATACGCTGCGCCAGCACCGTTCGTGCCGGGTATACTCTGGACATCGCACCTCCTCCCATGGACGCACGCCGCCTACGGCTGGTCACTTAATGTAGGTCTCGCTAGTCACAGGACCCTGCAATCGCCCCACCTCGGTCGACGCTCGCGGGGGCGTTCTCATCGAAACCGTGTGCACTGTCCTCTCGCTAGGTTGGTCAGCATGTCGGCTACGCGAAGATCGTAGCTGACCCCAAGACCGTCTACGACCGGCGACAAGAGCACTCCACGACCAGGCGCGCCGCACAAGTCAGTCGCGGACGCTGGCTGGCCACCAGCGACACAGATGACGACGCGCTGACGTGGCCGATCGTCCGCGCGGACGTCCGCATCATTCCTATCTCCCCTACTTGCTCAGGGAATGTAGCCGCGCAGGGACCTCGAAAGCGCGTCCCGCGATGCTCCTATTTACCTCCCGGGCGCAGGCGCTGACACTCCGGGACACACCTCCCTCCCTGGAGCCACTCAACTACTCAAGGTAATTTCGGGTTACGTCGGCGGTGCGGAGTATCGGTATCCCGTCCCGTACCGCCGAGCGCCGTTGATGGGGCCTACCGGCCCCGGGTTGGACCGGGTGGAGACAGCCGCCGGGCAACACCCGTCCCACCCGCACGCCGATCAGACTTCCCCGCCGCTCAACCGCCGTACGCACACTGTCCCGACCTAAACCCGTCCCGCTAGAGGTCCCAGCCTGACCTACCGGGACGCCTTGCGCAGCGAGCGGCGCAGAAGCCCGTTGTCTCGTCTCACAGTGCGGGTGGGACCCTTACGCGCGCAGGCGCGCGCGTGGCGTGAGACAATCTCGTGGACGGTCGGTCGTCTCCGGTCTAGCTTAGGACCGATCGTAAGACGTTCCTTGCTAGGAAAGCCTAACCAGTGGAGGACATCATCGATCCAGAGGCTAGGCAGGTCCAACGAGACTATTTAGAAACTATTTAGAACATGACCGCGATGTCGCTGCTCAGGTTTACCGTGCTCTCGACTCAGCATCTCTCCTTGCTCTGCTATCTGTCATCCGCCATCAAATCACCCAATTGGGAAAAGGGCTAGAGTTCTGGTCATCGGCTAGCGATGGAGTTACTTAACAAACAAGCGGCAGCAGAGTCCCCATGGAATGAACTCGCAGCTATCTTGTCCTTACGAGCCTTAGACAACCCGGAATGGGACGACGTTAATGAACAAATACAAACACGCATACGACCCATACTCGACCAGATAAGCCACGGAGCACAGAAGAATACAGAAACGGCGATGTATCACACGCTCACACATTTAAGCGCCCTTCACCATCGGCACCGAACTGCCACCGAAGAACTTATCCGACGGGGCGTGCTCCCGGACGCACCGCCTATCAAGCCGAACACTGACCAACTGCAAATGGCCGACTAATCAGCTCCGCAATATAAACGTTGGTGACGACGCATCGACAAGTCCTTTTGCTCCCTCTCGTGGAATAGGCCACACGACACACGGTGGCGCATAACGTCTTCGCGGTGGTGCTGCCCCGGAACTCGCCTGCCGCTTCACTCCCGGCGGGCCCGCCCCATTCACGCTGTGCCGGGACCGAAGGCCAGGGAGCTATCTGGGCCAGGTCTTCGCGTGGTCCAGCGCGGCCAACACCGTGATCAGCCGGGCCTGGTTCGTCTTCACGGCTCTGGGCCTGCTGCCGTCCTCATGAGGCGATGGTGGGTAAGGCGGGGCTGGAGACGTCGTAGACCTTGCCGGGTTGGGTCAGTAGCGGGCCAAGCACGGCCGCCTTGCGGTCACCCTGCTCCGCGTCGCCCCAGCGCACCTCGCGCTCCGTGCTCCCCCGTCCTTTGCCCAGACCCAGCACGACGCCAGCGGGAGACCTCGCGGCTACCGAGCGGACTTGGACCCGCAGCCACTCGGGCAGACCGGTCAGCACCGCCAGCGTGGCCACCGTCACGGCGTCTCGGGGTCCGACCCGGGCTACCCGCAGCTCAGGCAGGCCAGGTGGCCCGGCAGGCACTACCGCGTAGTCGGTTCCGGTAGCGTCCACCAGATGCACCCCGTTGGCGCGGCGCACCACCGCGACCGGGGTGCGTTCAGTGACGTCTACTCGCACCGTTCCGTCCAGGTCGCACCGTACCTGGACGCTCGCCACCTGCGGCAGGGCGGCCACCCGGGTCGCGATCGCCTGAGTGTCCAGGCGCATCATCGGCGTGCCCAGCCGCACGGCCGCCACCGCCCGCACCACGTCGGCGGGAAGCACTCTGGCCCCCACCACCTGCACGGAGCGGGCGGCGAACAATGCACTACCCAGCAACACCCACGACAGGACAGCGGCCAGGGTCAGCATCGCCATCCCGGCGGCCAGCCAGGGCCACCATCTTCGAGCCGGTCGGGGTGGGCGGGGCACCCTGGCCGGGGCGACCGCGGCACGGGGATCAGCGGAGCCGGGACCAGCGTCGGTCGCCACAACCGACTTTTCGTGATCGTCATTCGGGAGGCGACAGCCGCGGGTGACCCGGCTGATCCTGCCGAAATGACGATCAGGGGACAACCCAGCGTCGCGCTCCCGGGTGAGCGCCGAGGGGCGCGGCGCATCGCGCCGGGACCGGCGTCGGGCGCCCGAGGCGCCGGGACCGGCGGCGCTCACGGCGACCCCCCGACGCCGGAGCCCCTCCTGGCCAGTTCGGCGATCAGTTGTGGGCCGAGTGCTGTCACGTCCCCCGCGCCCATGGTGACCACCACGTCGCCGGGACGGACCAGGGCAGCCAGTCGCGCGGGCACGCCGGCCCAGCAAGGCTCGTAATGCACGCAGCTAGCCGGCAACGGCACCGCTTGCGCGATGAGCGCTCCGGTGACACCCGGCAGCGGCTCTTCCCGGGCCCCGTAAACGTCCAGCAGCAGCACCACATCGGCCAGCGCCAGCGCGGCACCGAACTGGGCAGCGAAGTCCCGGGTGCGGGAGTACAGATGCGGCTGGAAGGCCACCACCAGGCGCCCCGGCCCGAGCACCTGCCGGGCGCCGCGCAGCGCCGCGGCCACCTTCGTCGGGTGGTGGGCGTAGTCGTCGTAGACCCGTACCCCGCCCGCCCAGCCGGTGAGCTCGAACCGGCGGCGGACTCCCCCAAAACCGGCCAGCCCCGCGAGCAAACGAGGCAGTGGCGCGCCCAGCTCCACGCCGGCGAGGAGGGCAGCGACGGCGTTGCTCGCCATATGCTCCCCGGGCACCGGGACCTGAAGCCGCACCCGGTGCACCACCCCCTCTGGCCCCGTCAGCTCCACGGTGGCAACACCGCACCCATCATCGGGGAGGTACTCCAGCATGCGGGCGCCGGCCACCGCGGTGGCGTGCTTGCCGTAGCGGCGCACCCGCACCCCACCGGCGGCGGCCCGACTGGCCAGCGCGGCCGAACCGGGGTCATCGGCGTTGGCGATCAAGAGGCCGCCGGGGGCTAACCGGGCCACGAACTCCTCGAAGCTGGCCAGATAGGCCTCGACGGTGCCGTGATGGTCCAGGTGATCGGCCTCGATGTTGGTGATGACGGCAAGGTCGGGCGAGTAGGCCAGGAAGGTGCCGTCACTCTCGTCGGCCTCAGCCACGAAGACCTCGCCGCTGCCGTGGTGGGCGCCGGATCCGGCGACAGTGAGGTCGCCGCCGATGAGAAATGACGGGTCGGCACCACAGTGCCGCAACGCAACGGCGAGCATCGAGGCGGTGGAGGTCTTGCCGGCAGTCCCGGTAATGCAGGCGACCCGGTAGCCGCTCATCAGGGCGGCCAGCGCCACGGAGCGGTGGATCACGGGGATGCCACGCCGGGCGCCCTCGAGGAGTTCCGGGTTGTGCGGATCAGTCTGGTGCACCGCTTTGGTGCTGATGATCACAGTGGGGTCAGCACCGAGTTGGTCGAGGTTAGCCGCAGTGTGCCCGATAGCCACCTTGGCGCCGCAGGCCCGCAGCGCGAGCAGCGCCGGCGAATCCTTGGCGTCCGAACCGGACACCGCACCACCGCGGGCCAGCACGATCCGGGCCACCCCGCTCATCCCGGCCCCACCGATCCCGATCAAGTGGGTGCGGGCGAGCAGCGGGGGTAGCGCGGCGGCGCTCATCGCCCGCCTCGGCTACCACGCGTAGGCCCGACCGGGCCGGCCCCGGCGCGTGGTCGCGACACGGGAGCGTAGGGCACCGGGGGACGCAGCCGTAGCAGCCGGGTCAGCACGCCGGGGCGGGCGGCGCGGGTGAACTCCGCACGCAGCGCGGATACCGCCTGCGGTTCATGCCGGGCGAAGTTGGCCAGCAGCCCGAAGACCAGCATCGTGAGCGCGATGGAGGTGCCCCCCGAGGAGATCAGCGGCAGCGGGATCCCGGTAATCGGCAACAGGCCGACCACGTACCCGATGTTGATCGCGGCCTGACCGACCAGCCAGGTGGTCACGGTGGCGGCGACCAGCTTGATCCACGGATCGGTGTTGCGCGCGGCGATCCGGATCCCCACATAGGCCAGCGCGCCGAACAGCACCAGCACCACCAAGCAGCCCAGCAACCCCAACTCCTCCCCGATGATCGCGAAGATGAAGTCGTTGTGCGCGTTGGGCAGGTAGTCCCATTTGGCGCTGCTCTGCCCCAGGCCTACTCCCCACCAGCCGCCGTCAGCCAGCGAGAACATCGCCTGGCGGGCCTGGTAAGCGGTGCCCTGGGGGTCGGTACCGGGGTGCAGGAAAGACTCGATCCTGGCCGACCGGTAGCCGGCGATGCCGGCCATCGCGACCGCCCCGGCGACGGCGGCGATCGCGATGGCGCCGAACAGTTCGCCCGGCGCACCACCGAACCAGAGCAGGGCAAGCAGCACGATGGCCAACGTGATCGTGGTACCCAGGTCCGGCTGCAACATCACCAGCGCGAAGACAACGACGGCCATCGGAACCAGCGGCACCAGCAGGTGCCGCCACTGGCGCAACAGCGCACGTTTGGTGATCAACACGTGCGCGCCCCACAGAGCCAGCGCGAGCTTCGCGGGCTCGGACGGTTGCAGGGACAACGGGCCCAACCGCAGCCATTTCTGCGCGCCGTTGATCTCAGCGCCCCACGGGCTGAGCACCATGACCAGCAGCACCACGCACACCAGCAAGAACAGCCCACTGGTGCCGCGCAGCATCCGCACTGGCATCCGCAGCCCTAGCCAGAACAACACCAGCCCGAGCCCGCAGTACGCCAGCTGCTGGACAAACACCGCGTAGGACGAGCCTGCCCTGGTGTAGGACTCCACATTGGACGCGGAGAGCACCATCACCAGGCCGAACAGGGTCAACAGGCTGAACACGGCGAGCACCAGGTGCAGTGACGTGAGCGGCCCGGCCAACCAGGCGGTGAACCGCTTTCGGGCAGCGACGACCTGACCCGCCAGCCACCCCGCTGTCACACCCGAGCGGGCAGAGCTGCTCACCGGGCGACACCCAGCGCGGCAACAGCGGCGGCGAATGCTCGACCGCGATGGGCGTAGTCAGTGAACATGTCCATCGACGCCGCCGCTGGGGCAAGGAGCACGACACCGCCTGGACTGGCCAGCTCGGCTGCTGCTCTCACCACCTCCATCATGGCGCCATCGTCTCCCGAATCCACCACCCGCACCGGGAGGTTGGAGGCGTGTCGCGCCAGTGCGGCGGCGATCACCGCGCGGTCGGCGCCCAGCAGCACCGCGCCGAGGAGCCGATCCCGGGTGTCGAGGACGAGCTCGTCTACCTCGGCGCCCTTGAGCAGGCCTCCGGCCACCCACACCACCCGGTGCCGGGTGAGCAGGGAGGCCCGCGCCGCATGCGGGTTGGTGGCCTTGGAGTCGTCCACGTAGCACACCCCCGCGTGCTCGCCGACTGGCACACCACGGTGCCCGCCAGGGGTGAAGGCCCGCAATCCCTGGGCGATGGCTGGCGGGCCAACCCCGGTACTGCGAGCCAGCGCCGCGGCGGCTAGCGCGTTGGCCAGGTTGTGCGGGCCAGGAGGCCGCACATCGGCAACGCTGGCCAGCACCGTGTTGCCCGCCCGACCAGCAGGATCGGCGAAAGCCCGGTCAATTAGGGCCCCGCCCACCACGCCGAGCTGACCCGCTGCCGGCTCACTGATGGTGAACTCCACCCCGCCGCGCCCAGCGGCCAGCCGCATCGACCACTCATCGTCGGCGTTGACCACCGCCGTAGTGCCCTCGGCGTACACCTTGCCCTTGGCCGCGGCGTACTCGGCCAGGCAGCCATGCCAGTCCAGGTGATCGGCGGAGACGTTGAGCACCACGGCGGCCTGAGGGTTCAGCTCGCGCGTCCAGTGCAACTGGAAGGACGACAGCTCCACGGCGAGCACGCGGTGCCCGGCACGCACCGCGTCCAGCAGCGGCAACCCGATGTTGCCGCAGGCCACCGCGTCCACCCCGGCGGCGCGCAGGATCGATTCGAGCATCCCGACCGTGGTGGTCTTGCCGTTGGTGCCGGTGACCACCAGCCACGTGGCTGCGCAGTCGAGCCAGCGGGCCAGCGTCACGTCCCCGATCACCGGCACGCCGGTGCGGTGCGCGGCCACCAGCAGCGGAGCGTCCGGCCGGAAACCAGGGCTGGTCACCACGAGATCGGTGCCCGGTGGAGGGGCGCCTAACCCGGTAGCCAGCCGCAGCCCGCCATCGGCCCAGGGGGGGGCGGCCAGCGCCTGCATCTGGGTTGGCGAGGAGTCGGTGACGGTGACCTCAGCGCCCAGCTCGAGGAGCACCCGGGCAGCCGAGGCTCCGGTGACCCGCGCGCCGGCGACCAGCACCCGGGCCCCGACCAGGTTCCCGGGAAGATCACTGACGCCACCGACCGGTGCCCGAACCTGCCTCACCCCCCGGCTGCGGTCAGCCACTCGCTGTAGAACACACCAGCGCCCAGCGCACAGCAGATGGCCGCAAGCAGCCAGAACCGGATGATGACCGTGGTCTCGGGCCATCCGGCGAGCTCGAAGTGGTGGTGAAACGGTGCCATCCGAAACGGCCGGCGCTGGGTAGTCCGGAACACCACCACCTGGATGACCACCGACAGTGCCTCGACGACGAACAACCCACCGATCACGACGAGAAGCAGTTCGGTCCGCGTGACCACGGACAGGCCGGCCAGCAGCCCGCCGATGGCCAACGACCCGGTGTCACCCATGAAGATCTTCGCCGGGGGGGCGTTCCACCACAGAAACCCGATGCACCCACCGACCGCGGCAGCAGCCACCACGGCCACGTCGAGCGGGTCGCGCACGGTGTAACAGCCGGGCACGGCCTGGATGGTGCAGTCCTGCGTATACTGCCAGAACGAGACGATCACGTAGGTCACCAGCACCATCGCCGCCGCCCCCGCCGCCAGCCCGTCCAGGCCATCGGCCAGGTTCACCGCGTTCGACCAGGCCGACACCAGCAGGTAGCTGAAGATCACGAATCCGACGACACCGAAGGACACCACGGCGACATCCCGCACGAAGGACAGGTGAGTCGAGGCCGGGGCGACGCCGTCACCATCCCGGAAACCCATTGCCAGGACGCCGAACACCACCGCGGCGAGCAGCTGTCCGACCAGCTTGGCGGTCTTGTTCAGGCCCAGGTTGCGCTGCCGGCGAACCTTGATCAAGTCGTCCAGGAAGCCGACCACCCCCAGCACCGTGGTGAGCAGCAGCACCAGCAGAGCTGACGCGGTGATGCCATGCCGGGCGGCGGTAAGGTGGGCAACCAGGTAGCCGCTCCACATCGCCAGCAGGATGGCCACTCCCCCCATGGTGGGTGTGCCCCGCTTGCTGTGGTGAGTCTGCGGTCCTTCTTGCCGGATCTCCTGACCGAAACCCTGCCGGGTGAACAACCGGATGAGGTAGGGCGTGAACAGAATAGAGGCGAGCAGGGCGACTCCGGAGGCGATCAGGATGGTGCTCACCCGCGGCTCCCGCCGAGGAGCCCGGCGAGCACGTCCGCGTCCACGAACGGGTGCTTGATGCCGCACACCTCTTGCGTGGTCTCGTGGCCCTTGCCCGCCACGACCACGGCATCTCCCGGGCGGGCCCGCGTGACGGCGTAGGCGATCGCCTCCGCTCGGTCGCTGATCTCCACGGTCTCTACGGCCGACGCGCCAGCGACCGCCCGCACCCCGGCGAGGATGGACGCCCGGATCGCTGCCGGGTCCTCGGTGCGCGGGTTGTCGTCGGTGACCACCAGCAGGTCAGCCCGGCGAGCCGCTTCGGCACCCATCAGCGGGCGCTTGGCCGCGTCCCGGTCGCCGCCGCAGCCCAGGACCACCAGCAGCCGCCCGGGAACCTGGGCTCGTACCGCGTCGAGCAGCGCAGCCACCGCAGCGGGCTTGTGTGCGTAGTCGACCAGAGCGAGGAAATCCTGACCGCGGTCTACCCGCTGCATCCGACCGGGTACTTCAGCAGTGCCGATACCCCGGGCCAGCAGCACCGGGTCGGCCCCCGCGGCGTGCCCGACAGCCAACGCCAGCAGCGCGTTGGTCACATTGAACGCCCCGGGCAAGGGCACCGCTAAGCGCTGGTCGAACCCGCTTGGGCCGACAACACGGAACGTCTGGCTGCCGCAGCGCTGGGCAGTGATGTCCATAGCGCGCCAGGTGGCCTCCCCATTGCGCGAGACCGTCGTGGTCTTCCTATCCGGGGCCAGCCTATCCCTGACTAGTCGTTGTCCCCAGACGTCGTCGATGCACACCACCTCGGCGCTCGCCCGCCCGTCAAACAGCTTCGCTTTGGCGGCGAAGTAGTCCTCAAGATCAGCGTGGAAATCCAGGTGATCCTGGGACAGGTTAGTAAACGCGCCAACCGCGAAGGTGGTACCGGTCACCCGGCCCAGCGCCAGCGCATGACTGGAGACTTCCACGGGCACGTGGGTCACACCGCGTTCGACCATCAGCGCCAGCAGAGCCTGCAGGTCCGGGGCCTCCGGGGTGGTGAGCGTGCTGGGCAGCGCGGCTTCACCGATCCGCACCTGCACAGTGCCGAGCAGGCCGGTGCGCGCGCCCGCCGCGCGCAACCCGGCCTCGAGGAAGTAGGCCGTGGTGGTCTTGCCGGCGGTGCCGGTGATCCCCAGCACCGCCAGCCGGGTGGAGGGGTTATCGAAGATGCGGGCGGCCAGGATGCCCAGTGCTGCTCGGGGATCAGGATGCACCAGCACCGGGATCCCCGAGCAGCATCCGAGCGCACCGACCAGCGCCGGACGGCGTGCGCCTACGGGGTCGGTGAATACCGCGACGGCACCAGCGCGTAACGCGATATCGGCGAAGTCGGCACCATGCGGGCGGCCGGGTAACAGGCTGGGCAGCGCCGCGAACAAGTCGCCGGGAAGCGCCTGATGAGCATGCAGCGTGAGGCCCGTGATCAGCGTTTGAGGGGAGGGTCCCGAGACGGTCGCTCCGGCTAGCGCGGCGAGTGCGCTCACCGGGATCGGTGCGGTGTGCGACGGTCGCAACGGCGTCTTGGCTAACGAGGACGTCTTGGCCGACGAGGCAGTCACAGGAGTAGTCACGATCCGGGGTCGGGTGCGGATGGAGCTGAAGCCCAGTGGGGAGGAAGGCTACCGGCGCTGCACTCCGTGATCGGGAGCGGACCCGGCTGCTGCGCCCCACCACCTCAGACCCAGCGTCACGGGAAGGTGAGGGTGACCACCGGGCTCGGTGCGGGGGACAGCGGGATCTGGTAGCGCCCTGCCAGGTAGGAGGCGATGTCGTGGAACAGCGGCGCAGCGCTGCCGACCGCCGGGTTGTCGAGCATGATTCCTACCACGAAGCGCGGGGCGTCGGCAGGCAGGATGCCGGCGAAGGTGATCCAGTAGTTCGAGTTGCTGTAGCAGCCACAGGCGGGGTTGACCTGCTGCGCGGTGCCAGTCTTGGCGGCGATCTGGTACCCGTCCAGCGCGGCTTCGGTGGCCGTGCCGCGCTGTCCTGGTACGTTCTGCACGACTGCCCGCAGCATATTCCGCACTGTCCGCGCGGTCTGCGGGCTGACTACCCGGACACCGGCTGGGCGGGGGGTCGCCCTCCGAGTGCCGTCGGGGGCGATCTCGGCGCTGACGATGCGCGGCGGGATACGCAGGCCGTCGTTGGCGATCGCCTGGTACATGCCGGCCATCTGCAGCACGGTCATCGACAGGCCCTGGCCGATGGGCAAGTTGGCGAACGTGCTGCCCGACCACCGGTCCCGGGGCGGCACCCGGCCCGCACTCTCCCCTGGCAGCCCTACGTTGGTGCGCTGGCCCAGGCCCATTCGCGTGAGCATGTCCACAAAGCGGTCCTTGCCCAGGCGCTGTGCGGTGAGCAAAACACCGACGTTCGATGAGCGGGCCAGCACCCCAGTGAACGTGAGGTTCAGGGTGCCGTGCCGCCAGGCGTCCCGGACCGTGGTGTCGGCAATTCGCAGTTCGCCGGGGACGTGCAGCACCGTGTCCGGCGTAAGGACGCCATTTTCGATAGCCGCGGCGGCGGTAACTACTTTATTCACCGAACCCGGTTCGAACGGGGCCGAGACCGCCGGGTTGCCCAGCAGCTCAGGCCTTGCTGCCGCGAGGTTGTTCGGGTCGAAGGTGACATCGTTGGCCATCGCATAGACCTCGGCGGTGTGCGCGTCGAGCACCACCGCGCTGGCTCCTTTGGCGTGGTATTTCCGCGCATAGTCCCCGAGCATTTGCGCGACGGTGAACTGCAGGTCGGAGTCCAGAGTGAGTTCCAGCCCGGAACCCGGTACCGGCGAGCGCTCGACGCGCTCGCTGCCCGGGATGACCGCGTCCGAGCCCTCAGCGGTGTCCACCACCCGACGACCGTCCCGGCCAGCCAGCAGGGCGTCAGCGTAGTTCTCCAGGCCGACCAGTCCCCGCACTTTGCGCTCGTCGGCCCGCCAGTTCGCCACCCCCAGAACGTTGGCCGCGAGCTCACCGCCGGGGTACTGCCGGATCTCCCGGTGCTCCGCGCTGATCTCGGGGAAATCCCGCTGGATCGTTCGGGCCTTGGCCGGCGTCACCAACGGCGCCAGCAGCACGGTGGTGTCCGCGCTGCGCAGTTTGCTCAGCAGCTCCTGTTCGGACACCGGGGGCCCGAGCACCTGGGCGATTCGCCGGGCCATCGCCTGCTTGTGCGCATCCGGGTCAGCCCGGACCGCGCGCTGCTCGGCGGTGATCCGCTTTGGCTGAGCGTACAAAGCCTCGGCCGCCACACTGAACGCCAGCGGCGTACCGTTGCGGTCAGTGATCGTGCCGCGCTGCGCGGGCAACGTCTGCACGGTGGTGCGCTGGTTCGCGGCCTGCGCGGACAGTTCCGCCGCCTGCAATCCCTGCACCGCGAGGAGTTTGAGCCCGGCGGCCACCAGCGCAAGCACGAGTACCACCCGACCCAGCACCAACCGCCGGGGTAGGCCGGCTGCCGGCAAGCTGAGGCGACGACGGCGACGACGAGACACCTTGCCTGCTCGGTGGGTGGCCCTTGCCCGAGGGATGATCACTTTGCTGCCCATCAGGTACGGCCACCCGGTGCCGCTGCCCGCGGGGGAGCTGACGGTGCAGGCCGTGCCGCAGGTGCAGGTGCTGCCGCTGGTGGCGGGGCGGGTGCGGTGGCCCGCCGAGGGTGGCCAACCAGCACGACGGTGCCATCCGGGCGGACGATCAGCCGGGCCGGGTTGCCGGCTGGCACCATGCCCAGCTCGCGAGCCCGGCGAGCCAGCTCAGGCGCGGTCTCCAGCGTGGCCACCTCGCGGCTCAGGTTCTCTGAGCGCTCGGCCAGGTTCCGGGCGACCTTGCGGGCACCCTGCAGGTGGTAGGAGTCAGCGGCGGCGGCCGTGGACAACCACAGCGTGGACACCAGCGCCACCCCCAGCAGCACCATCACCACCAGCACGAAGGGCATCCGGCCGGCGTCGGGGTTCTCGGGACCAACCTCGGGGCCAGCAGAGCGCGCCCCGGTGCGCTGTGCCCGCCGGGCGTAGGCGCGGGCCACAGCCGGGGAACGGCCTCGGCCCGCCCGGGTGTCCCGGCGGCCAGTGGGCACCGCGGTCGAACCGCGCATCGGCGCCGCGGTCCGGCCACGCATCGGGGTCACGGTGCGGGTGGGAGCCGTCACGAGCTCGACTCCAGCGCGATGCGTTGCGCGGCACGCAGCCGCACCGACGCTGACCGCGGATTGGCCGCAGTCTCGGCCGGACTGGCGCGCTCAGCGCCACGGGTCAACGGGCGCAGCTGGGGTCCGTGATCGGGCAGCTCGAGGGGCAGGTCAGCCGGGGTCTGAGAGGTGCTCAGCTGGGCCAGCGCCCGTTTGACGAGCCGGTCCTCCAGGGAGTGGTAGGACATCACGACCAGCCGACCGCCGAGAGCCAGCGCACCCAGCGCGGCAGGTATCGCCGAGCGCAGCGCTGCCAGCTCGCCGTTCACCTCGATCCGCAACGCTTGGAAGGTCCGCTTGGCGGGATGGCCACCGTGGCGGCGGGTGGCCGCCGGGACACTCTGATAGACGATCTCGACCAGCTGGGCGGTGGTGTCCAGCGGCCGCTGGGCCCGGTGCGCCACGACTGCGGCGGCAATCCGGCTAGCGAAGCGCTCCTCCCCGTACTCCCGCAACACCCTGGTGAGATCAGCCTGGGAGTAGCCATTGAGCACGTCGGCCGCGGTGGGCCCGGTGCTGGGATCCATCCGCATATCCAGTACGGCGTCGCGGGCGTAGGAGAAGCCGCGTTCGGCGGTGTCGAGCTGCAGTGAGGAGGTCCCCAAGTCGAACAGCACACCATCGAGGCGCGCGATGCCCAGGCGGGCCAGCACCTCGGTGAGCTCGTCGTAGACGGCATGCACCAGGTAGCAGCGCTTGGAGTAGGCGCGCAGCCGGCCGGTGGCCACGGTGAGCGCTTGCGGGTCGCGGTCGAGGCCTACCAGGGTGAGCACGGGGTGGGCCTCCAGCAACGCGCGTGCGTGCCCGCCAAGACCTACCGTGGCGTCGAGGACCACGGCCGGCCGGTCCGCTAACGCGGGCCCGAGCAGTTCCAGGCACCGGTGCAGCAGGACGGGAGCGTGCTGGGGTACCCCCGGGGGTGCTCCAGCACCCTCAGGCGGGTAATCAGCCACCGGCAGCTTCCCTCCGCTCATGTTCACCCTCCTTGCGCGTCGCAACCGGGACCGCTGGCGCGGGATCCGAACAGTCCTCGGTGCCACCAGGTCTCCGCCCGGTGCCAGGTCCTGGCGCCGGGGAAGGTGCGTCAGGGCTGGAGCTGGTCCGTGTTGTTGCGCATCGGGGTAGATGCGCCTCCGGGCGGAGGCCTCGTGGCACCGGTTCACATCACGCCAGGTAGCACCGCCTCTTGCGCCTGGGAGTAGGACTCCTCGTGTTCCTCCAGGTAGCGCTGCCAAGCCGCGCTATCCCAGATCTCCAACCGGTTGATCGCCCCGATCACCGCGCAGTCCTTGCTCAGCCCGGCGTAGCGCCGCAGCTCGGGGGCGATCGAGATACGGCCTTGCCCATCCGGGCGTTGTTCGTCGGTGCCGGCGAACAGGTAACGCTGGTAGGCCCGCACCGCCTCGTTGGTGAACGGCGCCTGCGCCACCTTGCGGGCCATCTCCTCGAACTCGGCACGCGGGAAGACGTAGAGGCAGTGGTCCTGTCCCTTGGTGACCATCAACCCCCCTGCGAGCGCATCACGGAACTTCGCCGGCAACGTCAACCGGCCCTTGTCATCAAGCCGGGGCGTGTGCGTGCCGAGGAACACGCCACCCACCTCCCCAGCCAACCCACCAGTCCCCAGGGACCGGCCATGGAGCACCCCTGCGCTCCACTGACCACCACCGTACCCCACTTTCTCCCACTGTCAACGCGCCAACACCCTGCGTGTTTGCCGCACTGCAGGATCTGGCCAGCTCAAGGGGTTACTCGGGGGTGGGGTAGCCACCGGGGCGCACGCTGTTCGAGGGCCCAGGAGGTACTGGGCAAGGCCTCGCGGGCGCTTGCCACGCGTCACGGGGCGCCCTAGGGAGGGCCCAGGTGAGGGCACAGGTGCGGAGGGGTGGGGAGAAGTGGGGGAATCGCCGGGGCCGGCCCATGACCCTCCCGCAGAGTGGTCAGCCCAACACGGTTTGACAGACTCGACCCGGTGCCGGTGTACCCAGCGCCCAGAGAGGACGGTCAGGAGATCGGGTGAGTGGGCAAGATCCGTGTTCACCGCACGTGGCGGACGTGTACCCCGTCGCGCAACGGATTGTGGGCAACATCGAGCGGATCCTGGTCGGCAAGCCCGAGGCGATCCGCACCGCATTGGTCACGCTGCTTGCCGAGGGTCACCTGCTGGTCGAGGACGTGCCCGGAGTGGGCAAGACGTCGCTGGCCAAGGCGTTGGCCCGCTCCCTCGGCTGCACGGTCACCCGGATCCAGTTCACGCCGGACCTGCTACCCAGCGACATCACCGGGGTGTCCGTCTTTAATCGCAGCACCGGAGACTTCGACTTCCGACCCGGCCCGGTCTTCGCCAACGTGGTGGTCGGCGATGAGATCAACCGGGCCTGTCCCAAGACCCAGTCCGCGCTGCTGGAGTGCATGGAAGAGCGCCAGGTCACCATCGACGGGCACAGCCACCCACTGACCGGCCCATTCATGGTGATCGCCACCCAGAACCCGGTGGAGATGGAAGGCACCTACCCCTTGCCCGAAGCCCAGCGTGACCGGTTCACCGCCCGGATCTCGCTAGGCTACCCGGACCCTGCCGCCGAGCTCGCGATGATCGATGAGCACGCCGCCGCCGACCCGTTCACCACTCTGGAGCCGGTCTCCACCGCAGCCGAGGTCAGAGCGCTGTGCCAGGCGGTTCGCCTGGTCCACATGTCCGCCGACCTGCGCCGCTACGTGGTGGAGGTGGTCAGTGCCACCCGCCGGTTGCCTGAGCTCCGGTTGGGCGCCTCGCCGCGCGCCACGCTGCAGCTGATCCGCGCCAGCCGGGCGAGGGCCGCACTGGCCGGCCGAGACTTTGTGGTGCCCGACGATGTGCAAGCTATGGCGCCGCCCGTGCTGTCTCACCGGCTGGTGCTCACCGCGCAGGCGCTCCTCGATCGACTGTCCCCGGAGGAGCTGGTGCAGGAGGTGCTGGCCGACGTGCCGGTACCCTACGCACCGCCCAGTCCCCCGCCTATCAAGGCCGGCGGCCGCGGTGGCGGGAAGCCCACCGAGGGCCGCAGTGACCGCCTCGCTGCGCTCTGGCGTCGTTCACCTCAGGTGCCGTAGATGCCCGGGCGGCTCGCTGGCCTGACCACCCGCGGCCGATGCCTGCTCGCCACTGGACTCGCGGCGGCGCTGTGCGCGGTGTTGCTCAACGAACGGGACCTGCTGCGGGTGGCAGCCTTCGCCGTCATGCTCCCGCTGCTGGCCAGTGTGATCGTCGGGCACACCCGGATCAGGTTGCGGGCGCAGCGAGAGCTGTCGCCACCTCGGATCACGGTCAGCGGCGAGGGCCAGCTGCACCTGACGCTGCACGGCACTGGAGCGTTAAGCGGCCGGCTGCTGCTAGAGGACGTGGTGCCCCCAGCGCTGGGTGGCCCTCGCCGAGTCGTGGTGGCCCGCCTGCCGCAGCGCGGCACGGTGACGCTGACCTACCCGCTATGCCCGGCAGAGCGCGGGGTGCACGCGCTGGGTCCGCTGATCGCGCGGATCACCGATCCACTCGGTCTGGCGGAGTACCGGTGCACCCTCGCCGGGCACAGCCGGCTGGTCGTGATCCCCGTGGTGGTGCCGCTGACCGGGTTGCGCCCCGCAAGTGAGCTGGGCGCCAGCGAGTCCGAAGGTGCCCGGGTGGGCTTCGGGTCGCGCCAGGACGCCGTGGAGGTGCGCAGTTACCGGCACGGGGATGACTTGCGCAAGGTGCACTGGCGCACCACAGCGCGGCGAGACGAGCTGATGATCCGGGTGGAGAAGTGGCCGGAACACCGCGGTGTCACCGTGCTGCTGGACCACCGCAGCGCGGCACATCAAGGCAACGGGCCCACCTCGAGCCTGGAGTACGCGGTGTCGCTGGCGGCCAGCGTGTACGTGCATCTGCGGCAGCGCGGTCAGCGGGTGCGGCTGGTCACCGGGGACGGCGTGGTCCGGGCCAGCGTCGGTGAGGGGACCGACCAGGGCATCGACGCCGCACTCGACGCCCTCGCCGCGCTGCGCGCGACTGAGGAGCCCGAGCTGGCTAGCGGGCCGGCGCTAGCCAGCAGGCGGGAAGTCCTCGCCGTGCTCGGGGCACTCGACGACGTGGCCGTCGAACAGCTGCTGGCGCAGCGCCCGCAGGGCATGCGCGGTCACGCCGTGCTGCTGGATGTCGCGGCTTGGGCTGGATCGGGGGCCCCCGGCAGCGACGGCCAGGCCGCCTCCCACCCCACGCAGGCTGCCCGGCTGCTCGTCGCGGCAGGCTGGTCGGTCACGGTGGCTCGCCCGGAGCAGCCGCTGTCCTCGGTGTGGGACCAGGTGTGCCTCAGCTCCCGCAGCACGCTGCAGGTGCCGCGGTGACCGGTTTCTCCCGTCTGCTCTCCCCCGTGGCCGCCGGGCTGGCGGTCGCACTGGCCGCGACATCGTTGACCGGTGTGCTCGCCGGGCCGCGCTGGTGGGGCTTCGTGGTGCTGACCACCGCTGTCGTAGTCGGTGCCGGGGTGTTGCTGCGTTGGCTGCGGATGCCCTCGACCGTGGTCGCGGCCGGTCAGCTCACCGCGCTGGCGGGACTGGTCACTGCGGCGTTCACTTCTAGCGGCTGGCTGGCCGTCGTGCCCGGGCCAGCCGCGGTAACGCAGCTCCGCGCAGTGCTGGACCGGGCCACTCAGCAGATCCGGGTCGGCCTGCCCCCGCTGTCCGAGAGCACCGAGTTGCTCTGCCTGGTGGTGGTCGCCGTCGGACTGGTCGCCGTCGTGGTGTACACCCTGGCCGTCTCGGCCGCCGCACCCGCCTCCGCCGGGCTGGTGCTGTTAGGCGTGGTCACCGTGCCTGCCGTGGTGTCGGACCAGCTCCTGCCCTGGTGGAGCTTCGCGCTCAGCGCCCTGGGCTTTGTGCTGCTGCTCGCCGCCGACGGTTGGCGCCGGCAGCTGGAGTGGGGCGAGTGCGCCGGCTCTGGCGGACACCTCAGTGCCGCGCCGGGGGCAATCGCGGTGACGGCCGGCGCCATGGTGGTGGCGCTGTTCGTCGGAGCGACAGTGACCGCAGTAGGTACCGGCCGGTCGGCCAGCACCGGCTCCGACACCGGCCGGCCGGGCAGCGGGATCGGGTTGAACCCCTTCACCGCACTGCGCGGGCAGCTATCCCGTGGGGACGGGGCGGCACTGTTCCGGGTCTGGGGGCTGAAGCAACGGAGCTACCTGCGGGCACTGACGCTGAGCCGATTCACCACCCGGGTGGGCTGGCAGCGGGGTCCGCTGGATGGCGTGGTACCGGCAAGCGAGGACAAGACCGAGCCCTTGCCCTTGCCCCTCGGAGTGTCCACCCCGATATCCGGGTCCACCCTGCGGGTACAGATCGAGCCGATCAACTACGTGGATAACTGGCTGCCGGTTTTCGGCTACCCGCTGGCGCTAGCCGGCATTGGCCCAGACTGGAACTACGACCCCGACGCGCTCACCATCTTTTCCTCCCGTCCCCAGCGCGCGCAGCCCTATACCGAGTTGGGGGTGCTTCTGGCACCGGATCCCCGGCTGCTCCGAGCAGTGGGTCCCGCTGGCGGTGCACCGTTTGGCGCCGTCGACCCGCGCTACCTCGACGCCGCCGGGGTGGATCACCGGGTGAAGCAGCTGGCTACCCAGGTCACTGCGGGCACCCGTACGGCGTTCGATGCCGCAGTCGCCCTCAACCAGTGGTTCACCCAACCCAGCAACGGGTTCCGCTACGACTTGCGGACCGCTGCCGGTAACGGCGGGGACGCTCTGGTGGATTTCCTGTTCACTGGCCGCCGGGGCTACTGCGAACAGTTCGCCTCAGCGATGGCCATCATGTTGCGGACGCTGCACGTGCCGGCTCGGGTCGCGGTCGGCTTCACCCCCGGCACCCTCACCGGTGGTTCCCGGTTGATCACCACTGACGACGCGCACGCCTGGGTGGAAGCCTGGTTCCCGGGCGCTGGGTGGCTGCCGTTCGACCCGACTCCGCTGTCCGACGGGCGCACCGTGGCACCGGATTATGGGGCACCGGATTATGGGGCTGCTGGCCCCACCCCCACTGGCCCACCGTTGCCGGCCGGGCCGCCGGTAGCCAGCACCGTCACGCCCGCACCGGACCCGCTGACCAGCCCAGCGCCGTATCCCGGCGCCAGCGAACCCGGCCGCGGCACCAGGATCGGGCTGAGCGTTACCGGGCTGCTGGGGCTCGGGATGCTGGCACTGACCCCGCTGGGGGTGCGCGAGATCCGCCGGCGCAGGCGGCTGCGCCTGATTGGCACCGGCGGCCCACGGGCGGTCTGCGCTGCCTGGGAGGAAGTGTTGGCGGAGTTCGCAGACCGCGGGGTGGTGCCCCCGGCGGGCCAGACCGTACGAGCAACAGCTGAGTTGTTGGCCCACGGGCCCGCCCTGGATGAGCCGGCACGAGCTGGGCTGGGCGTTCTGGTCAGTGCGGTGGAGAGATCCTGGTATGCCAGTGGCGGCGCGGCACGCTCGTTGGCCACCGGCACCAGCGATCGTGAACTCTGCGCTGCCGTGGACGCGGTGCGCTCCAGCCTGACCCGGTGCGCACCGCCGAGCCCGATGGCCCGGCTGTTCCCCCGCTCGGTACTGCCCCGCTCGGTACTGGGCAGGCAGCCTTAAAACGCGCTGAGCTGGCGCTAATGGCGCTAATGGTCCTCGAAGCGGCGACGGAACCGTTGCTCCATCCGCTGGGCAAGGGTGCTACGACCTTGCGCGGTGGGCGGACGGCCCGGCGGTCCAGCGCGCCGAGCCTCGCCGGCAACGCGGTGAGAGAAGATCGCGATGACGGCACCGGCAAACATCACCAAGAAACCGAGAACGCTGACGACCGGGATCCCGACCGGGCGGAAGGGGAGCACGACACCAGCGACAAGAAGCAGCAAGCCCAGTACAAAAAGGGTGATTCCCTGGATCCGGCGACGGTGCGGCCGGCTGCGCATCCGGGCACCCCGGACGTTCGACGCGAACTTGGGGTCCTCTGCATAGAGCGCGCGCTCAATCTGGTCGAGCAGACGCTGCTCGTGCTCGGAGAGTGGCATCGGCTCCTCCTCCGGCACTCCGGTTTGTCGATACTGGTGTCCGACTCCGACGGTAGTATGCGGCTACCGGACGCCTACCGTGGGCTCCTAGGGTTGAGGATACGAGCCCAGCGCGGTGTGGACTAGCCGATCTGGTTACCCGAATCAGGTGGAGACCTGCGCCTTCCCGCGATCGGAGTGGCTGACCCCACCCATGCTAGCCGCTGATCGCTGGGCGCCGGGCCAGCGCGTGCAGTCGGCTGGCGATGTCGCGCAGGGGTGCCCGCCCGGCCGCAGACAGCTCGAACTCGGCGAGCGCCTCGGCGGCCCCGGGGTGAGCCTCCAGTACGCCGCCGGGCACCAAGTCGGCGACCACCCCGTCGCCTTGCACCAGCTCAACACCCAGCCCGCTAGCCGCTAGCAGCGCGACAAGACCCTCGGTATCGAAGCGGCGTAGCACGGGGTCAGCCGTCCCCAGCCTGCCATGCGGATCGTCCAGCGCGCGGCGGGCCTGCACCAGCCGCCCGGCCAGCGCGCGGACCAGCACCGCCGCATACCGGTTGGCCACCAGGACCGATACCGCGCCGCCGGGGGCAGTGGCGTTGGCCAGTGCCCGCACTGCCTGGGCGGGATCCTCGACCACCTCCAGCAGGCCGTGCCCGAGCACGAGCTCGGCACTAGCTGCCGGAACAGCGTCAGCTAGTGAGTCGGCGTCACCCTGCACCGGGTTCACCAGCTGCTCGACTCCGGCATCGGCGACCCGGCGGTACAGCGCGGCCAGCGCATTGGGACTTGGTTCCACCACTGTCACCACGCAGCCGAGTCGGGCCAGGGGCACGGCCCAGACGCCGCTGCCGCCGCCCACGTCCAGCACCCGGGGGGCAGCGCCCAGTCGCTGACGTGCCACGGCGACCTCGGCCTCCAGCGCGCGGTGCACGGCGGACGCTCGCATGGGCAGCACCTTAGAGAGGGCCGAAGCGCAGCGGGACGGGGATACTGCCGCAGCGGGGGCGGGGAATACCGGGGGAACGTCCGAACGCGGGCATCCTAAGCTGCACTGGTGCGGACCGTGGCGGTGCTCGGCCTCAAGGGCGGGGTGGGCAAGACCTCCGTCGTGCTCGGGTTGGCCGGGGCCGCCCTCCAGCGGAAGATCCGGACCTTGGTCGTGGACCTCGACCCGCAAGGCAGTTGCACCGGCACCCTGGAGCCCGGCGCAACGACGTCCACCCTGGCCGATGTCCTGAGCGATCCGACGCGCTCGGTGCTCAGGAACGCGATCGCACCCAGCGCGTGGGGTGAAGGCCTGGATGTGCTGGTGGGCGGGGAGGAGACCGAGGCGCACAACCGGCCGGATCCCGACCACGCCGGGCTGGGGCGGCTGGACCGCGCCCTATCCATGCTGGACACACTGTCCATGCTGGACACCATGGCCGACAAACCGCCGTACCGGCTGGTGCTTCTGGACTGCCCGCCCTCGCTGGGGGCGCTGACCCGCTCAGCGCTGGTCGCCGCCGAGGGGGCGCTGCTGGTCACCGAACCGACCGTCTACAGCTTGGCTGGCGTGCAGCGCGCCTTCGAGGCCGTGCAGCACGAGCGGGAGCATAACCCCGACCTGCACGCGCTGGGCGTAGTCGTTAACCGGGTCCGGACTCGCTCCAGCGAGCACAACTACCGGATCAACGAGCTGCGGGAGATCTTCGGGTCACTGGTGTTGCCCACCGTGCTCCCGGACCGCCCAGCGGTGCAACACGCGCAAGGCGCCGGGCTGCCGATCCAGCGCTGGGGCACCCCCGGAGCCCGGGAAGTCGCGGCGGCCCTCGACGTGCTGCTGGCCCGGATGCTGCGCGCCAGGCAGCCGCGACGTCAGCGCTCGGATCAGGCCTGCCCGCGCTGCGGCTGACTGTTCGGGGGCAGGGCCTGCTGCGACGTAGCGGGCGCTGGCGCCGGCTCACCGGCGGTGACCTCACCCGCAACCGGCGCTCCGCGCATCGAGGCGCGGATCTCCTCCAGCCGGGCACGGCCCGCCATGTCCCGGGTGGCTTGCTCTACTTCGAGCATCCGGCCCTGCACCGAGTTCTGGGCCAGCTCGGCGGCGCCGAGAGCGGTGGCGTAGCGGCGCTCGATCTTTTCCCGGACCTCCTCCAGGGAGGGTGTGTTGCCTGGCGCGGCCAGCTGGTTCATGCGCTGCAACGACGCGGACATCTGCTCCTGCATCTTCGCCTGCTCCAGCTGGGTGAGCAGCTTGCTCCGCTCAGCGACCTGTTGCTGCAACACCATCGCGTTGCGCTCGACCGCCTGCTTGGCCTGGGCGGCGGCCTGCAGCGACTGGTCGTGCAGCGTCTTGAGATCCTCGACAGACTTCTCCGCGGTCACCAGCTGGGTGGCGAAGAGCTCCGCGCTCTGCTCGTACTGCGCTGCCTTGTCCTGATCACCCTGACGCCGCGCCTCGTCGGCGAGCAGCAGGGCTTGCTGGGCCTTGCCCTGGTACGTCTCAATCTCGCCGAGCTGCCGGCTGAGCTTGACCTCCAGTTGGCGTTGGTTGCCGATGACGGCGGCAGCCTGCTGGGACAGCGCCTGGTGCTGGCGCTGCGCCTCTTCAATGGCCTGCTGGATCTGTATCTTCGGGTCGGCGTATTCGTCGATCTTGGCCGAGAACGCCGCCATGAGGTACTTCCAGGCCTTCACAAATGGGTTGGCCATCTCTTGTGCTGCCTCTCCTTGTGACCCATCGAGCCCGGCTTCGCCGCACCCGACCAGCGCTCTACCGGACCAGCCCCCAAACCGACCACGGAGCCGCGTGCTGGTTCCATGGTGTCAGGTGCGAGACAGCGCTTCCACCGACCCAGGGCTTCCACCGACCCCAGAAAGTAAGAGGGGACGCACCTCCCCGGCTCAGGCTGCAACCAGCTCGGGCGCAAGAGTGTCTGGCGCTTCGGGCAGGTATACCGGGCCGAGATCGTCGGCCACCCGCCGCAACAGCTCGTCCAGCGGCAGATCAAGTGCGTCACAGATCGACGCCAGAAGTTCGCTGGAGGGCTCCTTGCGGCCCCGCTCCACCTCAGACAGATAGCCCAGGCTCACGCGGGCCACCCGGGACACCTCGCGCAGCGTACGCCGCTGCGAGGTCCGCGTCCGGCGTAGCCGATCGCCGATGGCCTCTCGCAGCAACATCATCGAGTTTCCTCCCGGGTGTTGGCCGGCCTGCACTCACCGGCTTGCTTGCTCCCTACCGTACTCACCCAGCCGGCTGGCCGGCGCTGCACCGTGGGCGAAACGATACGGCCGCGCAATGCCGCTCCTACGTCGGTGGTCACGGCAGCGCGACAGCCCGGCGACCGGAGGCTCGCAGCCTCAGCGCGCGCACCACATAGTCGATGCCTGTGATCACGGTGAGCGCCACCGCGATGCCCATGGCCACCCAGCGCACCGGATGCGCCGCCAGTAGCAGCGGCAGCAGGTAGCACTCGATCGCAACCACCTGTGCGAACGCCTTGACCTTACCGCCACGGCTGGCCGGGATCACCCCGTAGCGCAAGACCCAAAAACGCAGCGCGGTGACACCCAGCTCGCGCCCGGCGATCAGCAGGGTGACCCACCACGCCAGTTCATCCAGCATACTCAAGCCAACCAGCGCTGCCCCGATCAGTGCCTTATCCGCGATCGGATCGGCAATCGTGCCGAACTTGGTGATCAGACCGCGACGCCGGGCCAGGTCGCCGTCGAGCCGGTCGGTGAGCGAGGCGACACCGAATACCACCGCTGCGGTAACCCGCCATGCTGGATCGCTACCACCCCGGGTGAACAACGCGAATACGAACACCGGCACCAGCCCCATCCGTGACATGGTCAGCAGGTTGGCCAGGTTCCACAGCGGGACTTTGACCATCGGCGGCGGGCTCACGGCACGCCGCCGACCGGGGCGATCAGCTCCATCGGCTCGACGACCAGGTCGAGACCCTCGGCGGCGATCACCCGGCAGCGCACCACGTCGCCGGGCGCCAACGAGCTCGCCGCTGTGCTCGCCACTGGGCCGCGAAGCACGCACTCGCCGTCCACCTCGGGAGCCTGGTGCTCGGCGCGCCCGGAAATCTCGGCTCCTGCCCCGGCGTCCGTCTCGGCAACGACCTCCACCAGCACATCCACGATCTCCCCCACCCGTTCCTCGGCGCGCTGCGCGGTGAGCTGCTCGACCAGATTGCTGATCCGTGTGACGCGTTCGGCGACGGTGTCCTCGTCATGCTGGCTGGGCAGGCCGGCGGCTTCGGTGCCCTCTTCATGGGAATAGCCGAACACGCCCACCGCGTCCAGCCGCGCCTCGGTGAGGAAACGCTCCAGCTCCGCGACGTCGGCATCGGTCTCCCCCGGGAACCCGACGATCACGTTGCTGCGCGCTCCCGCCCTGGGCGCGTGGCGCCGGATCTGGCCCAGCAGGGCCAGGAAGGACTCGCGCGAGCCAAACCGGCGCATGCGGCGTAGCACCGGCTCGCTGGCATGCTGGAAGGACAGGTCGAAATAGCTGGCCACGCCGGGGGTGCCGGCAATCGTGGTCACCAACGCGGGACGGATCTCGGCCGGCTGCAGGTAGGAGATCCGGGTGCGCACGATCCCGGGGACGGCGACCAGCCGGCGTAGCAGCTCCTCTAGGGCGCCCGGGCGGCCCAAATCCTTGCCATAAGACGTGGAGTTCTCGCTGACCAACACCAGCTCCCGCACCCCCGAGTCGGCCAGCCACGCCGCCTCGGCCAGTACGTCGTCGAGCGGGCGGGAAACGAACGCGCCACGGAAGGTAGGGATGGCGCAGAACGCGCAGCGCCGATCGCACCCTGAGGCGATCTTCAGTGGGGCGACTGGGGAGTCATCCAGCCGACGGCGCGTCGGGCGAGCGGGTGCGAACGGAGGTCCCCAGCCGTGCCCCGGTACCGCGGGGCCACCAGCCCGGGCCGCGGGCCGGGACACCGGGGTGATCGGTAACAGGGTGCGGCGATCCACCGGCTGGTGCGCGGGCACCGGGTGGCCGGCGAGCACCTCGCGCAGCCGACTAGCCAGCTGCGGGTAGGCGTCGAAGCCCACGACCGCGTCCGCCTCTGGCAGGCTGCGCGCCAGTTCGGCGCCATAGCGTTCGGCCAGGCAACCGACTGCGACGACCTTGGCGCCGGTGTCCGCGGCGGCCAGCACGGTATCGATGGAGTCCTTCTTGGCCGCAGCGATGAAACCACAGGTGTTGACCACCACCACATCAGCCATCCCACCATCGGGATCAACCAGCTCCCAACCACCCTCGGTCAACCGGCCAGCTAACTCCTCGGAGTCGACCTCGTTTCGAGCACAGCCCAGCGTGACCAGGGCAGCGCGGGGGGACTGCGGTGAGTCAGGCACCAGCTCAGAGTAACCGCCCGCCCGCCATCGTCAGGCATACCAGCTTCCCCGCGCAGGCGTACCTGCCGGCAAGGCGCGGGCAAGCCATAATGAGAGCCGTGACCGTCATCCCCGGTGACCAGCGGCCCCTTGCCGACGTCTTGGCCGAACTTGAGCGCAGCCACGGCCGAGGGGACATCGCCCAGGGCGGCCACACCGTCGCGGCGCTGGTGTCCGCCGAGTACCTCGAGTCGCTGGAGGAGACCATCGCGGTAGCCACCGATCCGGAACTCGTGGCGGCGATCGCGGAAGGGAAGGCCGAGCTGGAAGCCGGCCTGGGAATCCCGGCGCCTGACGTCGAGGCCGAGTTTCTGAACCGGTCGTGACCGCACGTGCACCATCGTCTACGCACCACGCGCCCGGCGAGACTTGTGCAAACTGCCGGAAAAGATCGCCGCTGCGTGCGTCGAGTTCATTCGCACTGCCCTGGCTGAAGACCCATACTGCTTCCCTGCCGGCCGGTTCTGACGAGGGTTTATGGAGTAAACCCAAGGGTCTTGGGGATCATGTAAAGGGTGAAGCCGATGACGAGCAAGCACAACAACCAGGTCGTGTGCTTGTACCAGCCGCGCATTCGCCACTCGGGTGGGAGGGCCGTGGCTTCCAGGACGAGCAGGAAGCCGAGCACGATCGGGAGTAGCAGGGCGTTCATTACCTCGACATCGACGGCGAGGCTGACGAGGTCCAGGCTGGTCAGCACCAAGACGGCGCCGAGGAGATGGGCCAGTGCATAGCTGAGGTAGAACTTGGCGGTCCTGCGGCTGGGGAGTTCGTTGAGGGTGTGCTTCCAGCCGAAGACCTCGGCCAGGCCCCAGGCCGCAGCTAGGGAGGACACGATCGCGGCGACCAGCGCGGCGCCCAGGATGCCCAGACCGAACAGGACCGTGCCGCCGAGGTGACCGAGAAAGGGGGTCAACGCGTCGGCGATCTGACCGACCGTGTCCAGGTCCGCCGTGGGGTGGGTCAGCCCGACGGTGGCCGCGAGGGCCACCACAACCATGATCATGACAGACTGGGTAAGGACAGCGCCCAGGGCGGTGTCCTGCCGAGCCCGGCGGATGTTGCGCACCGACAGTTGCTTGTCAATCACCGCGCCCTGCTGGTAAAAGATCATCCAAGGCATGATCACCGCGCCGATGTTGGCCGCGAGCAGGAACAGATACGAGCTGTTGGCCAGCGGGAGCGAGGTCAGGCCCCGGCCCAGAGCGGGGATGCTGGGGTGGGCGAGCAGCATCGCGGGCAGGAAGGCCAGTTCGGCCAGGCCCAGGGCGATGCCGATGCGCTCCACGCGCGTGTACTGCCCGGTCAGGGCTAGGCCGAGGAGGAAGGCCGTCGCGGTAGGGATGCTCACCCACCGTGAGACGCCAAACAGCTCGCCGATCCCGGCGACGCCGGCGAACTCGGTGATCAGGGCGCCAATCGCGGATAAGAACAGGGTTCCCGCCGACAGCAGCGCCCAGCCGCGGCCGAACCTGGCGCGGATCAGGGCGCCGTGGCCCTGCCCGGTGATAATGCCCAGGCGTATGGTCATCTCCTGCACGACGTACAGGATTGGGATGAGGATGAGCTGGGGCAGGATCATCGTATAGCCCCACCGAGTGCCCGATTGGGCTGCGGTGATCAGTGAGCCCGCGTCTGTGTCGGCGAGCATGACGATCAGGCCGGGACCCCAGACTGCGGCGATCAACCCGAACTCGAACCCCCACCGGCGGCGGGACATCGGGGCGCTGGCGGCGGCAACCAGGGTCGCGTCGGTGAGCACCTCGCTCGCCCTCCGCTGGTGGGCCAGCCCTTCGCGTGGAGTAGGCGGTACGGACGTGGGGGCGTTCATAGCGTTGCTCTCCTCAGCCCGCACGCTTCACCCCCGCCGAATGACCGCACACCACCGGTGCGACGTCGCGCCTTCGGCACCCTAGCAGCAATGAGGTAAGCGTCCCCTAAAAGGCATCTTCCGCCGGACCGGCGTGCGGCGGTCCCCGACCCGCACCCCGGATCACCGGAGCGCAGGCAGTCACCTCCAGCGCGAGCACGGCCCCGCCGAATCGATCAGTGTAGGGACCCATGATCACGCTTTCCCGGTTGGGTTTAGTATCGGTAGTGGGCTGGTTTGTAGGGGCCCTCGACGTCCACGTTGATGTATTCGGCCTGCTCTTTGGTGAGCTTGGTGAGCTGACCACCGAGGGCCTCGACATGGATCCGGGCGACCTTCTCATCGAGCACCTTGGGCAGGGTGTACACCTCTCGGTTGTATTCCTGGTACTTGGTGAACAGCTCGACCTGGGCGATCACCTGGTTGGAGAACGAGTTCGACATCACAAAGCTCGGATGCCCGGTGGCGTTTCCGAGGTTCAGCAGCCTCCCCTCGGACAGCACGATGATCGAATGCCCGTCCGGGAATATCCACTCATCCACCTGCGGCTTGATCACTAACCGGCGGGCCCCCGACCGGCGCTCCAACCCAGCCATGTCTATCTCGTTGTCGAAGTGCCCGATATTACCCAGGATCGCCTGGTGCTTCATCCGCGCCATATGCTCGACCGTCACGATGTTCTTGTTTCCGGTAGCGGTGATGATGACGTCAGCACGGTCGACCAGGTTGTCTAGGGTGTCAACGGTAAAACCATTCATCATCGCCTGCAGCGCACAGATGGGGTCCACCTCGGTCACCACGACCCGGGCACCCTGGGCGCACAGCGCCTCCGCGCAGCCCTTGCCGACGTCCCCGTATCCACATACCAGGGTCAGCTTCCCGGCCAGCAACACATCCACCGCCCGGTTGATCCCATCCACCAGCGAATGCCGGCACCCATACTTGTTGTCGAACTTCGACTTCGTCACCGAGTCGTTGACGTTGATCGCCGGGAACAACAGCTCCCCCACGGCGGCCAGCTGATACAACCGGTGCACCCCGGTGGTGGTCTCCTCGGTTACCCCGCGGATGCCCTCCCCGATCGCCGTCCACTTCCCCGGCGCAGCGGCCAACGAGGCCCGCAGCACCTCCAGGAACACCTTCCACTCATCCGAGTCGTCTGCATCCGGGGTGGGCACTACTCCGGCCTTTTCGAAGCCCACTCCCTTGTGCACCATCAAGGTGGCGTCTCCCCCGTCATCCAGGATCATGTTCGGCCCGGCTCCGTCGGGCCAGGTCAATGCCTGCTCGGTGCACCACCAGTACTCCTGGAGCGTCTCGCCCTTCCAAGCGAAACACGGCACTCCCTGCGGCTGGTCCACACTGCCGTGCGGACCCACCACCACCGCCGCCGCGGCATGATCCTGAGTGGAGAAAATGTTGCACGATGCCCACCGAACCTCCGCACCGAGACTGACCAGAGTCTCGATCAGCACCGCCGTCTGCACCGTCATATGCAGAGATCCCGAAACGCGCGCTCCTCGCAGCGGAACCGCTTCCGCATACTCCCGCCGCAGCGCCATCAAACCCGGCATCTCATGCTGCGCCAACCGGATCTCATGACGGCCGAAATCGGCCAGACCCAGGTCGGCGATAGCGAAATCAACGCCAGCGCGGTTCTGTAGCTTTTTCTCAGCGGCCGACACCACAGTCATCGAAAAGGACTCCCTCGTGAAGTTGGACGTTGGTGCTCACGCGCGCACATGGTCGGCTACCTCAGCCGCACTGTCGGGTCCGTAGGCTTCACGGAACCGCTGGATGAACGTCTCGGGCTCGAACTCGTGCTCCTGGGTACCGACCGTTTCGATCACCAAAGTGGCCAGCATGCAACCCAGCTGAGCGGCTCGCTCGTCACCTACGCCCCAGGCGACCCCGGCCAGGAAGCCGGCCCGGAAGGCGTCGCCCACCCCCGTGGGATCGGCTTTGCGGCGCTCCTGCGGCGGCGTCACCGAGATCGCGGGTTCACCCGGGCGCTGCACGGTCACGCCCTTCGCTCCCCGGGTCATGACCGAGACGTCCACCCGCGCCAGAATATCCTCGTCACCCCAGCCGGTCTTGCGCTCCAGCAGGCCTCGTTCGTAGGTGTTGGTGAACAGGTAGGTCGCACCCTCAACCAGCTGCTTGATCGCTTCGCCGTCGAGCGTGGAGAGCTGCTGGGAGGGGTCTGCGGCGAACGGGTAGCCAAGATCCCGGCACTCCTGGGTGTGCGCCAACATGGCCGCCGGGTCGCTCGGACCCACCACCACGAGATCCGTTCCGCCCAAGCGGTCCACGATCGGTTTCAGCTCGATGTCGCGGGACTCGGCCATCGCGCCGGCGTAGAACGACGCGATCTGGTTCTGGTCGGTATCGGTGGTACACAGGAACCGGGCGGTGTGCTTGGTCTGCGAGACGTGCACCGCGCTGGTGTCCACCCCGTGTTCCGACAGCCATTGCCCGTACTCGGCGAAGTCGGCACCGACCGCGCCCACCAGCACCGGCGCCAACCCGAGGCAACCCAGGTTGAACGCGATGTTGGCGGCGGCGCCACCGCGGCGGATCGCCAGGTCCTCCACGAGGAAGGACAGCGAGAGGTTCGCCAGCTGATCGGGCACGATTTGCTCGGCAAACCGGCCCGGGAAGACCATCAGGTAGTCGGTGGCGATCGACCCCGTGACGATGATGCCCACTACACCTCCCATTAGATCGTTGCTGGTTGCGCGCTAGCGGGCAATCCGGCGGAGGAGCGCAGTTCCGCCGCCTTGTCGGTCCGCTCCCAGGTGAAGTCGGGATCGGTGCGTCCGAAATGGCCGTAGGCGGCGGTCTTGGTGTAGATCGGCCGGTGCAGTCCTAGGTAGCTGCGGAAGGCCGCCGGGCGCAGGTCGAAGTGCTCACCCACCAACTTCTCGATGGTCGTGCGGGGCACCTGCTCGGTGCCGAAGGTCTCTACCAGCAACGACAGCGGCCGGGCCATCCCGATCGCGTAGGCCACCTGTATCTCGACCCGACCCGCCAGGCCAGCGGCCACGATGTTCTTGGCCACGTAACGAGCCGCGTATGCCGCGGAGCGGTCCACCTTGGACGGATCCTTACCGGAAAACGCACCGCCACCGTGCCGGGCGAACCCGCCGTAGGTATCGACGATGATCTTCCGGCCGGTCAGTCCGGCATCACCGACCGGCCCGCCGATCACAAACCGCCCGGTCGGGTTGACGAACAGGTTGCGCGCCAACTTGCCCTCGTGGTAGAAGCCGGCGGGCAGCACCGCGAGCACCACCTGCTCCCACAGGTCGGCCCGGATCTGCTCAGAGGTGACCTCTTCGGCATGTTGGGCGGAGATCAGTACCTTCTCCACTCCGATCGGCACGCCGTCCCGGTAGCGGACGGTGACCTGCGTCTTGCCGTCGGGCCGTAGG
>Ga0213881_10000112_pt1 | contig 65506 bp, 56 predicted proteins | sample BarmaccoBMER_R08_FD_160104 | JGI IMG/M metagenome (GOLD analysis project Ga0213881, IMG submission 160104) | Barbacenia macrantha exposed rock microbial communities from rupestrian grasslands, the National Park of Serra do Cipo, Brazil - ER_R08 ...
TTCCTGCGGGAAGGCGACCAGCTGCCGCGGATCAAGGACGTGACCCGGACGCTGGCGGTGAACCCGGACACGGTGATGAAGGCGTACCGGGAACTGGAGTTGCGCGGGGTGGCGGCCGGCCGGCCGGGCGTGGGCACGTTCATCACGCAGGCGCCGGACATCGCGGGCCTGAAGCAGATGGCGGGCCTGCGGAAGAAGCTGACCGGCTGGCTGGGCGAGGCGGCCGCCGCCGGAGTGGACGAGCTTGGCATGAAGGCGCTGTTCACCGCGGCGCTGCGGGATTTTAACGACAGCGGGGGCGCCGCGGCCGAAGGCCCAGGCCAATACGGCACCGCCCGCCAGTCCGGCCGCGTCGGCCGCGACGCCCGCGGGGGCGGCGTTGCCCGCGGCGCACGCCGGGATGGCGGGGCGGCATGAACGCCATCGAGACCCGCGGCCTCGGCAAGCGCTACCGGCGGACCTGGGCGATACGCGACTGCGACCTGACCGTCCCGGCCGGCCAGGTGACCGCCCTGGTCGGACCGAACGGCGCGGGCAAGACCACGTTGCTGCGTATGCTGGCCGGCCTGGCCACCCCGACGGCCGGCGCGGCCACCGTCCTTGGCGCCGCGCCGGGCAGCCCGCGGGCCCGTGCCACCGTCTCGGCCATTGACCAGACCGTGCCGCTGTACCGTCACCTGCGGGTCGCCGGTCAGCTCGCCGCCGCCCGCGCGCTCAACGACCAGTGGGATGGCGATCTCGCCGTACAGCGCCTGTCCGCGCTGGGCATAGCGGCATCGGCGCGTGTCGGCAAGCTGTCCGGCGGCCAGCAAGCCCAGCTGGCCCTCACCATGGCGCTCGCCCGCCGTCCCCGGCTATTGCTATTGGACGAGCCGCTGGCCAGCCTCGACCCGCTGGCCCGCCAGGACGTACTGGGCTGGCTGATGACCTGCGTGGCCGAAGACGGCCTGTCCGTCGTGTTCTCCTCGCACGTCATCGTCGAACTGGAACGGGTCGCTTCGTACCTGGTCGTGCTGTCGGCTGGCCGGGTACAGGTGGCCGCGACCGTGGACAGCCTGCTCGACACGCATCTCGCGCTGACCGGTCCGTCCGACGGGGTCGATGACCTGTACCGGCAGGTCGAGATCGTCACGGCGCAACGCGCCGGGAGGCAGGCCCTGGTGCTGGCCAGGACCTGCGGAACGCCGCCCGGCTGGGCGGCCCGCCGGGTCACCATGGAGGAACTTGTGGTTGGCTACCTGCGGGAACCGGCCGCCCGCGTCGTACCTGAACCCGGTCTGGAGATTGTCCGATGACCGCTGTGATCGTGCTGCGGGCAACACGGGCCGCCTGGTACAAGCACCGGTTCTCGGTGGCCGGCATACCCGCCGTATTCCTGCTGGGCGCGCTGGCGCTATTCGCCGACGGCGTCGTTCAGCGGCACTGGCTCAGCGTGCATCACCTGAGCGGCTGCCTGGTGGCAGACGACACGACCGGCGGTAGCCGGTGCCAGAGCGCGGCATGGAATCCGTCCGGTATCCCCAGCGGGCCGCCAAACGTCATCGCGGTCGCAGTTCTGGCCCTGCCCGTCCTGGTCGGCCTGTTCGCCGGGGTGCCATGGGCGGCCAGGGAGTTCGAGAGCGGCGCGTTCCGGTTCACCTGGATGCAGAGCACCGGTCCGCGGCAGTGGCTGCTCGGCACGTTCGGCCCGCTTGCCCTGCTCGCCACGGTGAGCGCCGCGATATGCGGCGCGGCGGCGTACTGGTGGTATCAGATCGCGCAATGGCAGAACGGCACGTCGATCTGGGCGTGGCGGTGGAGCTCGTTCGAGCTGACCCCGCTCTCCATCGCGGGCTGGACCGTGCTGGCGATGGCGCTCGCCCTGCTCTGCGGCGTGCTCATCCGGCGAGTGCTGCCCGCCATGATCGCCTTCATCGTGGCGGTCGGGGCATGTGCTTACGTGTCCCAGACCTGGCTGCGCTCCTGGCTCTTCGGCATCGGAATGACAGTAAAGCAGGTCGGCTTCGGCACAACCGCTGGCTGGCCATCCAGCACCACCAGCTACGTCGCGCAGAGCTGGCTTCAGGCCCCCAGCGGGCAGCGGGTCAGCGGCCTGCCGGTGGTGAACAATCTGAATGCCTGGATAGCGCAGCATCACTACACATCCTGGGTCGCCTACCAGCCGCACAGCCACCTGATCTGGCTCGAGCTGGCCCGCAACGGCATCCTCATCACGGTCGCCGCCTTCGCCGTGCTCGCCTCGGTCTGGTGGCTCCGCGTCCGCCCAGCCGACTGAGCGGGAGACTCAGCAGCTAAAGTCCTCAAGCTCCATCAGCGGCGTCAGTCATGCTGGCTGCCGTAGGACCTTCCGGTGGGGCCGAGCGTAAGGCGGTCCTGGAGTTCCCGGTGACGGAACTGGAAGGCAGTTCCGGAAGCGCGAAGCAAGCCGGCGCCGTACGCCCAGGTGAGGAACCCGGCGAGACTGAGAGGCAGTTGCCTGCGGACAGCGAAGACGCCCGAAGCGAGGATGTAGCGCACCCATGCCCGTGACCAGACGGTGAGCCCGAATCCGAGCCCGATTGACAGCCAGTAGACGAGTCCGATGGTGAGCCAGAACCCAGGTGCCGTCTCAGCAGGTAGTGACGGTGGCTTCGTAAGCCAGCTGATGGTCCAGTCTCCTGCCGTGCCGGCCAGTCCGAGGCCGACGCCGCAGATGGCGCCGAAGGCGAGGTCTTGGCGGAGCGGTCCGTAGGGTGTCGCCGCTGCTGCGGCATGCGCGTTGAGGGCTGCGGTCAGGCCGGCGGCGAAGCCGGCGATGAGGGAGATGGCCAGGCCGGTGTTGAGCCCGAAGGCCAAGCCGATCCGGCCATTCGTAACGTACCCGGCTACGAGTCCTTCGACTAGGCCAATCGCCAGGCCCAGGCCTAGCCATGCGGAGAAGCGCCGGGCGAAGGCGAGCATCCCGCGTGGGGTTCGGATGACGCGGGTCACGAGACGGTGCGGTGCGGGACATGCGTCCCAGCCGGACCAGAAGACAGGGATGATGAGAAAAGAGAAGGCGATGCAGGCACCGATGCCGTTAATCTGCAGACCGTAGGGCTCACCGTGTCCGCCGAGGAATATGGCCCGGATGGCCCCAGTCCAGCCGACCGGGTCAAGCCCGGAGGTCTGGATGACGCCGATGCTCATGAAGACGAGGAAGGAGCCGACCGCGGCAGAGTAAGCGATATGCACAGCGCGGGTGTCGCGGCCGGCTAGGCGCCACAGTTCTCGCGGCGATATGTCAATGCCTGAGCGGCCGGCGGCCGCCTGGGCGGCCAGGTACCCGGCCAGCACCATCAGCCACCTGGTCACCTGCTGGGGAGAGTACGGCCGTGGATGAAGCCGGCCATGCCGGGTCCTGCGGGGATGGAGCGCGATGGCCGACTCGATGAAGCGGCTGAGCACCAACGCGGACAGGCGTGCGGACGCGTCGGGGCCTGTGACGCGCAGCAGGCCGCCGGGGTCTCCGCGGGCGCTGTAAACGGTGCAGGCGAGAGCGAGCCGCCATGGCGTGTCCAGCATGGTGGACAGCGCGCCGTCCGGGTGCTGGTCTAGCTCACGCAGCACTGGTTGCCAGGCAGTCCCCTCCTTGCGGGTCCGCAGCCGGCTGGTCAGATAGGAACCGATCTGATCGGCGGTCAGCGGCTGGATTGACACGCACTGAGCCTGATCCACGCCACCCAGCGTGCCCGGCAGTTCCCGGAGAGCGGAGTACCGGGCTGACCGGCAGGTCACCACGACCGGAGCGCGACGGCGGCCGTGCAGGTAGTCATCGTTCAGGGACCGCAGTACTGCCGTCGCCCGCGGATAAGCGCCATCCTCGGGGTCCATCTCGTCCAGTCCGTCCAGGATGGGAAGCACGAGCCGTTCGGCCACCAGCGATCCGGCCAACGGCAGCCGCAGCTGATATCTGGTGGCCAGCTGTCCGGCCAGCCATTCCTCAAACGGCTGGAGATCCGTCGGCCACGTCGAAAGGCTGAACCGGACCGGCACCAGGCCCACCAGGTCGGTAGCCACGGCTGACGGGTTCCTGTCCTGGATGTCGAGGAGCTGGACGAGCAACTCGACGGCGAGCACAGTCTTGCCCGAACCGGGCTCCCCCAAGATCACGAGCCGCCGGGAAGGGATGTCCTGGTAGTAGTCGAAGACCGCTTTCAGGTGGCCGGACTTCTGCCCGTCCTGAGACGCGGAGCACGCCAGCTCGTGTTCCGCATGGAACCGGACATCTACCTGCCTGGTGTCCGGATGGCCGGTGCCCAGCAGCCGTGCCAGCTGCTCGGATTCCGTCCGCAACACGGCTTTTGCCAGCTCACCGCGGGCTTGTTCCAGCATTTCGGGCGTGACTGGAGGTTGGCGCAATGCCTTGGCCACTAGCCGCGCAGACACGCCCAGCCCCGCAACCACCACCGACCACACCTGGGTCTGGGACACCAATCGGCCAAGCTGGGCATTGCTGGCCATAATCGCGCGCATCATGACGATAGCGCAGAAAATGACCAATCCAGCGCCTGCCGCCGCGAGGCACGCCCGGCCCCACCGCGACTCCCCGGACCACCATTCGCTCCAGTTCATCAGGCTCCACTATCTCATTCAGAGCCAGAAAGCGCACGCTCTAATCTCATTTAGACGATAGAAAGCCGGCAAATCGATGCCCGGAAAACAGCCTGAGAATCCATTTTAGGGAAATATCCGCAGATAACGGTATCTGGCCCCGCCGCCGGGCTTCCGCGGAAACGTCACGGACGCTCCTGGGGCGTCACAATGATTCGGACCACACCCTGACTGCGGCATGAAAGTGAATGGGCATTTTGCCCCGCGCTTCGGTTATGTCCGGTTTCCGGTGCCGGGAGGACGCGGAAGAAGAGGGCTCCGCGGAAGAAAGGGCGCCGGTTTCCGGCGCCTTTCTTTCCATCAGGCTCTGATCTTCCGCAGGATGGGCGTCGGGCCCTGTCCGCTAAATAGTGATATGCACAGTTTCCAAGGCGAGGCGGACCAAGGGAGCATCGGCCGGAATACCGATAAAACCTGCCTTATCCGCAAATGTCCACATATAGCCGCTATCGGCAGCAGCATCCGATCATTCCGCGCGGCTATCTCCGCCATCCCCGGCTCCGAGTCCACCGCCGACACCACCGCCCCACGGCGGACGGCCTCCCTGGCGACCACGCCCGGCCCGCACCCCACATCCAGTAGCCGCGTCCCGCCGCTCACCCCCGCGGCCGCCAGCAGCGGCCCGGCAGAGCCGGCCGTGAGCCGGGCGAATCCCCGCTCATACGCCCCGGCCCGGCCGGCCCACAGTTCGCGCTCGTAGGTATCGAAATCGGTCACCACACAACCAGCGTACGGAGACCGAGGACTAGGACAGGGTCAGGGCGACCTCGTCGATCTCCTCGCCTCGCGCTCGGGCGAAGACCCGGCCGCGGCCGGTGATCGTGAAGCCGCACTTCTCCAGCACCCGGATCGAGCCGGAGTTGTCCGCGGCCGCGTGCGCGTGCAGCGGGCGAGTGTGTTCCAGGCCGAGCAAGGCCGCCAGGGTCGCGGTAGCGACCCCGCGCCCCCAGTAGACGCGATCGACCCAGTAGGTGACCTCCCGCTCGCCCGGCGGGCCGAAGACCGCCGCGTGACCGGCCACCTCGCCGCCGGCCAGCACCGTGCGCACGATGACCGCCGGATCTGATCGCACCTTGCCCCAGTGCCTGTCGAAGGCAGCCCGGTCGTAGTGATAGCCGCGGGTGACCGCCGCCATGTGCTGGGCCCGCTCATCACTCAACTGCGCCCACAAGACCGGCAGATCACTGTCACGCATCTCCCGCAGGGTGACTTCCACGTCCGCTGCCCCCTTCCGGCACTCCGGCCAGAGCCTAGCTGTCCTGATCAATTGTGTTATCCGCAGCGGCCGCGGGGTGCCGGGTACCTCAGATAGGCTCGGTCGCTGTGCCTTACGTGCAGCTTCCCGCCGTGAATACCTACTATGAGCAGGCCGGGTCCGGGCCCGCGGTGGTGCTGCTGCACGGCGGCCTGTTCGGCGCCGAGTCCTGGTTCGCGCAGCGTGACGCGCTGGCCGCCGAGTTCGAGGTCTACCTGCCCGAGCGCCGGGGGCACGCGCATACGCCCGATGTCCCTGGCCCGCTTACCTACCAGGCCATGGCCGACGACACCGTGGCTTTCCTCGAGGCCGTGGTGCCGGGTCCGGCTCACCTGGTCGGCTGGAGCGACGGCGCGGTGGTCGGGGCCCTGGCCGCCGCCCAGCGACCTGACCTGGTAAACCGGCTGGTCCTTATCGGCCAGTACTTCAACCCCAGCGGCCAGGCGCCGGACGGCCTGGTGGAACTGATGTCGTCGCGGTGGCGGGAGGCGCCTCCGGCGTTCCTGCACGAGCACTACGACCGGGTCTCGCCGGACGGGCCCGGGCATTATCCCGTCTTCCTGGGCAAGATGCTCGACATGGTGACCCGGGAGCCGGACATCCCGCTGTCCGGGCTGGCCGCCATCACCGCCCAGACGCTCGTCCTGCAGGGCGACAAGGACGAGGTCCTGATCGGGCATAGCGCCGAGGTGGCCGCCGCGATCCCGGGCGGCCGCCTGGCGGTGCTGCCCGGAACGCACGCGCTCCCGATGGAGAGCCCGGATCTGGTCAACCAGTTGCTCATCTCGTTCCTGCGGGACGGGCCGCCCCACGCGGCCTGGGATTTCCGCGGCGCGCCGGATTAGGTCCAGGCGCATGGCGGGCAGCGCCGGACCGGGCGCGCTGTACGGTGAGTTGTCCGCGGACTGGACGCGGGACGCGCCGGTGGCGCTGATCTTGTTCCACGGCTACGGCGCGGACGAGCAGGATCTCGCCCCGCTCGGGCCGGTGCTCGCACCGGCCGTGCCGTGGGCAGCACTGCGCGCTCCCATCGAGCTGGCTCACGGCGGCTACGCATGGTTCCCGCTCGTCGCGCTTGGCGACCGGGATCCGGCCGGGGCCACCCACGCCGCCTGGCAATGGATCGACGCCCATCTGGCCCCGGACGCGAAGGTGGTCGCCGCCGGCTTCTCCCAGGGCGGCCTCATGGCGACCCAGCTACTGCGGACCCGCCCCGGGCGGGTCGCGGCCACGGTCGTGCTCTCCGGCTTCGTCCAGGCCGCGCCGCAGCCGGCCGACGAGCGGCTGGCCGCCGAGCGCCCGGCCGTGTTCTGGGGAAGAGGATCCAGAGACCCCATGATCAACGCCGACGCGATCGAGCGGACCGGCCAGTGGCTGGCCGCCCACTCGACCCTCACCGAGCGCGTCTATCCCGGTCTCGCGCACGGCATCGGCAACCAGGAAATCGCCGACGTCCGCGCCTTCCTCCGCGAGCGCACCGGGAGCGGCTTAGCCGCATTTTTACGGGCGGAGCGGGCTGTCAAGGTCTACGCGTTCCCGCTGCCGGGCACCACCGCCGTTCGCTGAAAAGGCCCTTATCACGAACGGCGGTGGTGCATCAGCCGGGCGAGATCAGCCGACCTGGCCGGCCGGCCGCACGCGCCGCACATCAACGCCGGTGGTTCGATCGTGCTGTCCAGCGGTGGCGCGGTGCAGCGGCCGATACCAGGCTGGACGGTGTCGGCGAGCATCCTGGGCGCGATCGAGGTGCTGGGCCGGGCGCTGGCCGTGGAGCTGGCGCCGATCCGGGTGAACGTGGTGCGGCCCGGGCTGGTGCGCACCGAGCTGTGGCGGGAGTTCCCGGCGCAGGTGCGGGACGAACTGTTCCGCACGCACGGCGGCGCGCTCATCTAGCCGGCGACTGTCAGTTGATGTCGAACTCGTTACCCTCGGGATCCCGCATGGCGGCCGCGTAGTGGTCGAGACCGTCCTCCGAGATGACCCTGACCAGGCTGGCGCCGAGCGCTTCCAGCCGCCGAGCCTCGGCGTCGACGAGCCGGCGCCTGGTCTGGATCGGATTCGCTCGCCCGCCGCTGACGGTGATGTCGAGGTGCAGCCGGTTCTTGAGCGTCTTCTTCTCCGGCACCACCTGGAACCAGATCCGAGGGCCCCGCCCGGCCGGATCGATGATGCAGTCACGGCCGAGGCCGAGTTCGTCCTCGCTCACGCCGACGGCGCGCCAGTAGTCGTCCCAGTTGTCATAGCCATCCGGCGGTGGCTCGAATTCATAGCCAAGCGCGGCCACCCAGAACCGCGCGAGCGGTTCCGGATCCGCGCAGTCGATCACCAGCTGGAACTTAGCGGTCATGATCCCTCCCAGCGCCGGGCGTTCTCGTCGTTCAGCGAACCGGGGCTCATCGGCAGCACGCAGAACAGCAGGCCGGCCGGGTCCCGCATCACCCACCAGGTCTGCACCTTCTGCACGCGCTCCGCGCCGAGTCGTTCGAGCCGGGCCACTTCGGCGTCCAGATCGTCGGTATGGATATCCAGGTGGACGCGCGGCGCGCCCGATTCCAGGCGCTGCATGAGCAACATCAGATCGTGCCCGCGCAGGAAGGCGCCGTGATATTCGGCGGAGTAGATCCCTGGCAGCTCCTGCCCCAGCGCGCCCTGCCAGAACGCCAGTTCCTGATCGTGCAGATCGGGCGGCGCGTCGATAACGACCTTCAGCAACCGGCTGTAATGAGTCATGACAGCCATCGTGTCATGACGAAGATCGCCTCCGGCCCAGCGGCTTCACGTTGCTGACGGATTGGTCAGGGAAGCGTCCGGGGCAGCCCGGACCGTGGCATCACGCTCGCGTTGAAGCCGGTGACCGCGGTGATGCGGTCGCCGGCGATGATGACGACAAGCAGTCCGCAGGCCCGGTAGATACCTGTATGCGGGTCGGCTACATCGCCCGGCGCAGCTAGAGTCAAAGGTCCGTGCTGCTGGGCTCGTAATCTCGTTGAGCGCTTCATTGACTCTCTGCGAAGATGTGGCCGGTGGGATGGGAGGCACTCGAGCAGTGGGGTGACGACGTCGATCCGGGCAACATCCGCATGACCGCGGATCGCGTCGCGATGATTGACGGGGACGAGTCGCACGTCGACGTCCCCGACCTCGACCTGGCGCTGCCGCACAACGCCGCCGGTCTCAGCGACGACGCGTATGACATCGCCGCGCAGGCGTACGCCGCATGGGAAGCCGCCGTCTGCTGGGACTCCAGCGGGAACGACCAGTTCGCCGTCAAGCGGCTCGCCGAGGTCCGCGCGATCTGAGCAGCAGCCAATCGGCAGAAGTGCCACTTCCAGCGCGTGATCCGCATCGGAGTAGTCCCCGGTCTCCCGCCGCACGCGGGAACGCTTTTTGCAATTGTCCGGAACGTCCCGCCGGGACTCTGACCGCGGCCACCCGGTCGTCAAGACGGACGGCAACAGCCGGACATGCCCGATTTGGTGGCATGTGAGTGTGGCTTAGCTGCGCGGCCTGATTGAATTGGCATGCCCGTGCTCCGGCTATGTCCGTTCCGGTGCCGGGAGGACATGGAAGGAAAGGGCTTCGCGGAAGAAAAGGCGCCGGTTTCCGGTGCCTTTCTTTCCACCAGGCTCTGATCTTCCGTAAAATGAGCGCTGCGCTGTCCGCTATATGGTGATATGCGCAATTTCCAGGCGAGGCCGCAAGGTCGACCGACAGTTGCCGACTACGGTCGAGCGGCCAGGACGACTGGCGACTGACGGGATACGATCTTGAATTCGCCTTGAATTCCGGATAACTGCCGGGATGGGATTTCGCTGCGTGTTAAATTGCCGCCGTACCGACTGCTTCGAGGTGGCCTCCTTGGACATGATGGCGCTGATCGGAACCGTGGCGGGAGTGGCCGGTACCGTAGCGACTGTTGTCGGGGCAAGGATCGCTTACCTGCAATTGCGGGTGGAGAGGGCGGGCAGCCGGGGCAAAGAACAGGCTGATCGTCTGGCTGAGCTGCTGGATAAGCCTGCTCTGTTCGCCCCCCGGGCACGTTACCTTGGCTTTGACGTGGACCTCATCGATCGTCGTGCGGAAATCGACGTGCTGCTAGGGCTCGCGCACGCGAAGTCCGTTATCGGGATCGAGGGAATCGCCGGATGCGGGAAGACTTCGCTGGCCGCTCATCTGTGCCGTCACATCGGCAGAGGGTGGGATATCCGCTGGGTGTTCTGTGACGAGCGGTCCGATGCACTGACCCTGGCCGTGCTGGCCAGGACGCTCGCTTCCGGGGTGGATTCGCCTGCTGCGGCGGCGGTGCTTGCCGCCGTGGCGCGCGGGTCCGATCCCGCGGAAACAGCGGATGCCGTCATCGGTCTTCTCGACCGGCGGCGCACGCTCCTGGTCCTGGACAACTTTCATGTGGTGAGCGACGCAGGCCTGCGCCAGATGCTCGAACGCCTGGAACATAGCGAGATCGCATCGGCGGTTATCCTCACCAGCCGGACGCGTCTTGGGTTCCTGCGCGCCCTTCCGCTGACGGAGCGGCTAGAGGTGCCGGGCCTAGGGTTGGATGACTCGCGGGTATTGCTCCGGCACCGGAATATATCGTTGCCGTACGAGACGGCCAGAAGCGTCTGGGAGCGGGCGGGGGACGGTAACCCGCTGGCGCTCATCTTGTTCGCCGGACGTGCCCGCGGCGACGATCCTGAGGAGGTTGCGTTGAGCCTGCCGGAAGATGCCGGGGACATGTCGGCGTGGATCGCGCTGGCCTATGAAGATCTGCCGGCCGAGACCCAGCGGGTCGCCACGATCATCGCCTTCGCTTACGAACCGGTGTCGCGCGGTGTGGTGCAGGCCGTCGCAGAGCCGCTGTCCGTGGATGGGCCGCTTACCGAACTCGAGTCCCGGTTCCTGATCAGGCAGATCGCGGGCCGGTTCGAGATGCATAACGCGGTGAGCCAATACATCGCCGCACGTACCAGCGAAGCCGAGCAAGACGACCTGGCATCCCGGTTCACTGGCTATTACCAGGCGCAGGCTCGGTCTGTGTTCCTCGAAGGTCTCGGCAACGATGAGCCATCGTACGGCCTTTTGTACCTAGAATCCTTCCCGGACTATTTCAATGCGACCGACCGGCATATACGGCTCGTGGATGATCTCCTTGAACGCCTCGCCGACAACAGCTACCCGCTTGCCCGGGGAGACAAGATCCTGGTCCTCGGATCAGGTGACGGAACCCATGACCCAGGATTCGCGAAGCATGGCCTGGATGTGACGAACCTCGAGATCCAGCCGGAGATTGCCGAACTCGGCAGGCGCAAGGCCGCCGCGCTTCCTGCGGAGATCAGGTACGTAGTTGCCGACATGACTAAACAGCTTCCAGCCGAAATCATTCCCGGCTCGATGGACGCCGTCTTTAATATCGGATCTTCCTTCGGTTACGAAGAGACGGATAGCGAAAACGCAATGGTTTTCCGTTCTGCGGCCCTCGCCCTCCGGGAGGGAGCACCTTTTGTATTCGAATATGTCAATGGCCCGCACTGGCAGAACAAAAGGGTGCAGCGCCAGGTAGATGTCACGGAACTCCCCACCGGATTCACTCGGACCGAGGTATCCATCGATAACCCGGAGGCCCGGACGTCAGTGACCATGATCAGCCTGCGACGCCCAGACGGCACCGCAGGCTGGTTCCGCCACTTCATGCACTACTATCGCGTGAACGAGGTCACAGCGATGATGGAGGACGCAGGGCTCCGGCCCGTGGCAGTTTATGACGCAAAGGGCGGCCGCGTCACTGGTGAGCCATTCGATAACGAGCAATCGGAGGCGATGGTCATAATCGCGGTCCCTGCGTAAACCGCCTCCCACCGGGCGGGTGAGGCGGACCTCTTCTTCCGCGAAACCGAGGGCCGCGTAGAAAGCGCGGGCGCCGGCATTGAACGCCCCGGTGTGCAGGGTAAGGTTCGCCAGGCCATGATCGCGTGCCCACGCCTCGGCCGCGCCGATCAGAGCCCGGCCGGTCCCCCGCCGGGACACCTGCCCGGCGACGGCGAGTTCGCCGATATAGCCATCACGCCCCCCGGTGAAGTGGCGGGCCGCCCGGATGCTGATGACGCCGGCGACCTCATCCCCGTCAGCGGCGACCAGGACGGCCCCCTCTCCGTTCGCCGCGGCGGCGAGCGAGTCTTCCAGCCAGCGGCGGCCCGCCGCAAGCGCCTCCCCGTGATCCCGCCACGGCGCGACCCCTTCGGCGAGCCTCGGCGCGAGGGCGAGGATTCCCGTCCTGTCAGTATCCGCCGCGGGCCGGATGCGGATGTTCCCGGTGCTCATTCCGCCACCATCTCACCGGCGTGCCCGGTAATTAAAGCGCCGGCATGCCGGTACAGCACCCGCGGCGGCGCACCGCTGGCGGCCGAGAACTGCTCGACGGTCACGGTCATCGGCCGTGCTTTACCGGCCGTGATCACCAGTGCGTCGGCTGGCTGGTCGGCGAGGTGGTAGGCACGCCGGACGGGCTGCTGGTGACGGTTGCGGTGGGAGCCGGGGTGGTGGGCATCGTCATGGACGGGGTGCTCGACGGCATCGTCATACCGGGCGTGCTCGCCATGCCGCTGGGAGAGGCAGAGGTGGGCGGCGCGGCCGATGGCGAGACGGGCGGGGTGCCGCCAGCCGTGGCGAAGCTGACGATGTCGGCGCAGAGCATGGGCCGGAAGTCCAGCGTCGGCGCGCCGCCCGCGAGGATCTGGTTCATCCCGCCCTGATGCAGGTTGAGATACCAGTTGCCGGGTCCGGGGACGCTCGTGACGCCGGTGACGACACGGGTCTGGTTGACGATGTTGCCGCTGGCGTCCGCGACGAAGTCGGCCAGCATGTACTTGACCGGCCCCTGGTTCCGGCAGCTGCCCAGGTGGATGTGTGCCGCGTGCGGTCCCGGGTTCAGCCCGGACGCCGTGACGGTGACGGTCACGGTCTGAGCGGAGGCGTTGTAGGTGAGGGCCGCCTGTCCGGCCGGCTGGCCGAGATTGACGCCGTTCGCCTCGGCCGTGACCGGGTGAAGGGCGTACGCCGAACGGCCCAGGGGATGGGTGGGCAGCACGCTGGACTCGGCGATCTCCTCCTGGGCCAGCGGGTCGGTGGCGGAGTCGCCGAGCCGGATGACGAACCGGCCGAAGGACGGCAGCGACGCGCCGCGGTCCACCGGACTAAGGGTGGCGTCGGCCCGGCCGGCCGAGTCAGCGTTCAGGGCCGGGAACTGTACCGCGCGTCCCCCCGGGGCTTCGATCGACACCTGGTGCGAGGAGCCTGGGGTCAGCCCGAACACGTCAACCTGCGCCTGAAGCTGGCCGGCGTCACGCTGGAGCCAGACCGTACCGGCCGGCATCGGCGAAAGGATGTACCGGCCCGGCCCGGTGCTGATCCCTCCGCCGGATCCCGAAGCCACCGAAGAACCCATAGAAGAACCCATAGAACCGGAACCGCCCAGCACCGCGGCGGCGGAGGCCGATGAGGTCGTGCCGGCGTCGCCGGGCTTGCTGCCCGCCGCCGGCGTATTGCTGGGACCGCACGCTGAGATCCCTGAACCAATGGCCACTATGGCGAGTGCGCCGCCCAGCAACTTCGTGTTTCTCATGCCAAGTTCCTTAACCAGTGAACGCGGATGTTCCGTCAGTAGTGGTGACGGCTGGCGGCGCGCGCCGGTTCGCCACCCGGGCACCCCGGTAAGGACCTCGAAAGAAGTGCTGCGCGTGCTGATGCGCTAGAAGACCTGGAAGGTGACGGTGGCGATGACGTTACCCAGGCGAACCTGTCTTACCCAGGTGCCTCTTTCGGTGCTCTTGAGCTTGACTATGAAGTTTTTGACGGTGAGGTTGCCATTCGCGTCGGTGTGCTGTCCGTAGTCGGCGTCGATCTCCCCGGTTTCGATGCCGTTGATGCTGGTTGACCACTTAACCTCGGTGTTGGGCGGTCCGGTGATGGTGTAGACGGGACAGCTGGTGCATGAGGGGATGGGGATGGCATTCGGGTTGAGGGCGGGCGGGGCGCCGGCGGGGAGGGGATTGAACACGTAGTAGATGGACCTGTCTGTGCTGACGCGCACCCGCACCGGCGGAGGTGCCTGCGCGGCGCTCGCCAGGATGTTCTCGAATTCCTGGGCGAGCGCCGGGTCGACGCTGGTGGTGAACGGTGTGTGGATGTGCCCGGTCAGGACCGGGGAGTTCAGCTCGTCGCGCAGCCGAGTGACCCGGTAGGCGATCTCGTTGGACAAGAACCCGCCGCCGCTGCCCTCGACCGCCGTGGCCGCGACGGTCGGGGTGTCGCTGGAAACCGGTCCGCTATCCCCCTGTGCCTGGTGCCGGATCTCCATAACCGGGTAGTGGACCATGGCTATCCCCGGGTTGGCGCTGGCGATGGCGTCGACCGGCAGGGTGCTCTCAGTGAACTGCGGGCCCGGAGCAAGGCCCGGCGGCTCCTCCGGGTGTGCTGGAGTGCCGGTCGTCGTCTCGCATACGTTATCGCCGGTGCCTGTCGCGTCGCGGTTGCGGCCGTTGTAGAACTCGAGATCGAAGATGCTGTCGCCTCCCTGGCTCACGGTGGTGATGAGATTCACCAGCTGCCCACTGGCTGGATCCAGGTAGGGCCGGAAGAAGTTCTCCACCAGGCCGCTATCGAAATCGGAATAGCGGACCGGGAAGATGACGGCGTGGACCTCGGCGGTGACCACGCCGTTTGGTCCGGCCAAGGTGCTGGTGCCGTCCAGCCGCAGCACCGACTGGCCGGAGGGGTTGGCGTTCATGATGTCGCTGCCTCCTCCGTTGCAGCCGAGGTCGAGCCCGAACGGGTCGAAACCAGAGATCAGCACCCGGGGGCCGGACGACGTGAAGTTCGCGCTGAGCATCCCGCGCGAGGCCAGCTCCAGCTGCTGCTGGGCCGCCGCCGTGTCGGGAGTGAAGGACGGCAGCCACTGCGTCAGCGCAAGGCTCATGCCGAGCCGGGCCCAGTACAGGGGACGGTCATCCCCGTTGGCTTCGCCTTTTTTGGCCGCGGTCACGGCGGCGTTCCACAAGGCCAGTCCGCGCTGCCGGGCAAAGTCAGCGGCCGGCCCGGTCAGGGTACACAGGCCCTGGCGGAACGAAACCAGCTGATCCTCCACCTCGGGAACACCGTTCATGATGGTGGTGGAGAACGGGACGCCGTCCGAGTCATGGGAATTGAGCCGGGCCTGTTCCGGATTGCCGGGGATGGCGAAGTCGCGGCAGGCAGCAGTCAGCCCGGAATCAAAAGCGCCGCTGCCATAGACGACATCGAGCGTATCGGTGCCCACACCGTCGCAGAGCAGGACTTCCACAGTCCCGTCGGTAGCGCAGTCACCCCAGACACTGCCGTCGGTCAGCACCGCCGCCACCTCGACTGCGGATTCTACTGCCCGCGCGCCATCGTAGAAGCGGACGCCGCTGTTGAACGTGCCGGTGCTGGTGTCCCCGTCGGCGCTGATCAACGTCCCGTCGCTGATGTCGTTGCCGTCGAAGATCTGCCCGTTGAAGTCAGGGCTGCGATCGATCAGGAAGGCCTCTGCCTCGAAGGCTACCGACGCATCGCAGGACACACTGCTCTGGTAGCTTACATCGACGAGCTGTTCCAGGTAATCGTCCTGGCCGACCGTGCTGGCCGGCGATCCGACACCGACCGCGCAGCCCGCTTCGTTCCCGCCCGGCCCCGGCTGGAATAGCGCCTGCAAGCCACGTGTGACCGTCCTGGCGGTACCGGGCGTGACGCGCATCGGCACCGTGACCGTGGCTGTCTTCGCCCGCTCCCGGCTGATCGCCCGGCTCCGCGCCGGCAGCGGTGCCTTGGGCTTGCCTTTCGCCAGTGCGGGCGGCGCGAAATGAACGCCCGCCCGGCGATGCGGGGCCACTCGGTGAACCTGAGCCGGGTGACTGGAGCTGCCCGCCCGCGTGGTGGCGCCAGCCGCGCCGACAACGTCAACCAGAAGACAAGCGACGACCACGGCAACAACGACCACGGCTCTGCTACGAGTCCGATTACGCACCATTACCTCCTCGGATGTGCCCATTGCCAGAGTCGGATCGAGGCGTCACAATCACGTCACAATGCCCTAGCAGTGCTGGCAAAGCCGGACGGCGGATATGGGATGTGCGCCTCGGGGAGCAGCGGATGTGGTTTGAGATCCTCGGGCCGATGCGCGTCACCGACCAGGACATGACGCTGTCGGTATCGGGGGTACGCCAGCGGACTGTGCTCGGTGCGTTGCTGGCGCACGCCAACCGGCCGGTGCCGGGCGAGCAGCTGGCCGAGATCGTGTGGGATGGCGGACCGCCTCCCGGCGCCGTGGCGACGCTGCGCACCTACGTGATGCGGTTGCGCCGCGGCCTCGGGTCACAGGGGGCATCGCGTATCGTGACCCGGGATGCGGGCTACCTCGTTGAGATCAGCGATGACGAGCTAGACGCCCGGGTCTTCGAGACGCTGTGTCACGACACCGGTACCGCCATCCGTGCCCATGCCTGGTCCGAAGCGGCGGTCACAGCGGCCCGGGCCCTGGCTCTGTGGCGCGGTACACCCCTGGTCGACGTGCTCAGCCAGAGGCTGCGAGACTCCTGGACACCGCACCTGGATCAGCACCGTCTCCAAGCCGTCGAATGGCATATCGAGGCGGAACTCCACCTCGATCGTCCTGAGCATCTGGTATCACAGCTACGAGACCTGATCACGCAGCATCCGCTGCGTGAACGCTTTCACGCTCAGCTCATGCTCGCGCTGGCCTGTTCCGGCCGCCAGGCCGAGGCCCTGGCCGCCTACCAGAACGCCCGCCAGGTACTGGTCGATCAGGTGGGCATCGAACCCGGACCCGAACTACGGAATCTTCAGGAACGCATCCTGGCCGGGGACGCCGGCCTGCTCGCATCACCACGCGACGGTACGCTACCCGGGCCCGTACCGGCCGCCGCAGCTGTTCCCCACCAGCTTCCGGCCGCGCCCCGGTTGTTCACCGGCCGCGCCAGTGAGCTGGCCCTCCTTACTGTCGCGCTGGACGGCCGGGCCGCGTCCAGCGCCACGCCTGTGATCTCCGCGATCGGCGGGGCCAGCGGCATCGGGAAGACCTGGCTGGCCCTGCACTGGGCGCATCAGAACCTGGACCGTTTTCCCGACGGGCAGCTTTATGTCAACCTGCGCGGCTTCGACCCCTCCGGACAACCCATGCCTGCCCAGACGGCGATACGGGGATTCCTCGATGCCCTGGGCGTCGACCCGGCCGCCGTCCCCGCCGACACGGCGGCCCAGGCCGGGCTGTATCGCAGCATCGTCGCCGGCAAGCGGATGCTGATCGTGGCCGATAACGCTCGCGAGGCGGACCAGGTGATCCCGCTGCTGCCTGGCAGCCCCGGCTGCGCCGTGCTAGTCACCAGCCGCCGGCGGCTCACCGGCCTGATCGCCGCACACGGCGCGATCCCGGTGGACGTGAACATGCTGGGAGAGGACGAGGCCCGCCAGGTACTAGTCCGCCATCTCGGCCAAGCCCGCGTCGCCGCCGAACCCGACGCAGTGGCGGAGCTGCTGGCCTGCTGCGGGGGCCTGCCACTGGCTCTAGGCATCGTGGCCGCTCGCGCCCTGGCCCGGCCCAGCCTGCCCCTGGCGACACTGGCTGACGAGCTGCGCGACACCACCGCACGGCTCGATGCGTTGGCTGCCGGCGACCTAGCCGCCAACACCCGAGCCGTCCTGTCCTGGTCCTACGACGCCCTGGACCTCGAGGCGGCCAGTACGCTCGGACTGCTCGCGCTGAGCCCGGGACCGGACATCGGCCTCCCGGCCGCCGCCAGCCTCACCGCCATGCCCAGCGGACGCGTGCGCACCGTCCTGCGCGAGCTAGAAGACGCCTACCTGCTCCAGCAGCACATCTCCGGCCGCTACCGCATGCACGACCTGATCCGCCTCTACGCCACCGAACGCGCCAGTCACGACCACACCCCGGCCGAATGGGAGGCCGCGTTGCGGCGGGTATGCGACTTTTACACCCACACTGCCTATACCGCCGACCGCCTCCTGGACCCCCACCGCCCGCCTATCAGGCTCGATCCGGCGGCAACCGGCACCTGCCCACTCGAACTGCCCGGCGAACAGGCTGCGCTGGCCTGGCTCGAGGACGAGCAACCCAGCCTGCTGGCTGCCCAGAGCACCGCCGCCACCCGCCACTGGCACCCCGTCGTGTGGCAGCTGGCCTGGACTCTGGATACCTTTCACCGCCGGCGGGCCCACCACCACGACGCGCTCGCGGCATGGCAGGCCGCGCTGAACGCGGCCGCCCACCTGCCAGACCCCACCACCCGAGCCGTAGCCCATCGCCGCCTCGCCTCTGCCCTCATCGACGTCGATCGCCTCAACGAGGCGATCGAGCACCTGTACCAGGCGCTCGCTCTGGCCGACGATCACCACGACCCCACTGACCAGGCCATAACCCACCGAGCGCTCGCGTGGGCCTGGGAGCGGCTGGGCGACGACCGGCAGGCTCTGCATCACGCCATCCGTGGTCTCGAGCTATATCAGGCCCTCGACCAGCCGGTCGGGGAAGCCCACGCACTCAATGCGGTGGGCTGGCTCGCCGCCCGCCTGGGCGACTACGACACCGCGCGCGCCAACTGCCAGACCGCGCTGACCCTGCACCGCCGCCATCACAGCCCCGACGGAGAGGCGGCTGCCCTCGACAGCCTGGGCTACGTCGAGCACCACACCGGCCACCACCGCCAGGCCATCCGCCTCTACCAGCAGGCCCTCACCGTGCTCCGCGGCCTCGGCGATACCTACGAAGCCGCCGGTGTTCTCGATCACCTCGGCGATCCCCACGTCGCCCTCGGCCAGTACGACCGGGCGCGCACCGCCTGGCAAGAAGCACAGGAGCTGTACCGGGCGCAACAACGCGACAGCGACGCCGAACGCCTCCAGCAACATCTTGAGACACTTCCCGCTTCACCCCCCGGATAAAGGACGGGTAACCGGTTCCTATGGCCGATGGACGGCAGTAGCGGCTGGATGGTGCCACGCTGGACGCAGCCGCGCCAGACACCGATGCTGTAGGCCAGATCGCCGAGCAGCCGGCCGGCCACGTAGCGGGCCGGGTCGAGCGGCGGACGCCGGTCGAGCCAGTCGAGCAGCGGCGGGGCCAGCACCAGCGCCGCGAGGGGTACGCGCAGCCGCCGCACCGCGATCGCCGCGGGCAGCGCGGCCGGCCACCAGGTGCGGGAGATCGCGCTGCCCAGCGGCCTGGCTGACGCCACGGTTCCCCCGCCCGCCAGCCGGGCCGCGAGCCGCCACGCGGTCCGCGGCGGGATGGCATCCCCCTGTCCCAGACGGCTCTGTCGCAGGCGGCGGGCCAGCAGGGCGGTCGCCGCGCCGGTGACTGCCGCCCCCGCGGCCGGACGGCCGGCGGCGACCGCGAGCCAGGCCAGCGCCGTCCAGCCCGATACGTACAGCGGCCGGACCGCGCCAGGATGCCGCTGCTCCAGCACCGCGGCGGATGTCCCGTAGTGCATGCGCCTGATGAACCAGGGCCGCAGCCGGGTGCGGTGCTGGTGCCCGACCGCGGCGGCCGGCTCGTACCGTGTGCGCCACCCCGACACGGCGATCCGCCAGACGAAGTCCACGTCCTCCCCCGCGCGGATGTCTTCGGCGAAGCCCGCGCCGAGTGCCGCCTTCCTGACCACCAGCGCCGCGGTCGGCACGTAGGAGATCCGGCTCCGCTGGCTGACCAGGCCGGCCCGCGGTCCCATGTCCAGGGTGGAAGCGGCCCCTTCGTACCGGCCAAGCCACGTCCGGCTCTGCGCGTGCGGCACGATCCGCGGCGCGACCGCGCCGACCGCCGGGTCGGCGAAGTGCGGCAGCAGCGTCTCCAGCCAGCCCGGGCGCGGTGCGCAGTCGGAATCGACGAACGCGACCAGCGCGGTGTCGGTGGCCTCGGCGCCCGTGTTCCGCGCCGCCCCCGGCCCGCCGTTCACCGGCCGGCGCATCACGCGCGCGCCCGCCGCCTCAGCCACGGCCGCGATCGCGGCCGGGTCGTCCGAGCCGTCGTCCACCACGACCACCGGCGGCTGCCCTGGGCCGGACAACGCCTCCAGGCAGGTGGCGAGCTGCGCGGCCCGGTCCCGGACCGGGATGACCACCGTGACATCGGCCGTGCCGAGGCCGGCAATCCCATCCCGGACGGGGTGCGCGATTCCCGCGTCGAGCAGGCGGCGCGCGAGCGCGCGAGCGTTGCGTGAACCGGATACCGGTTCACCGGCCCACCACGCGGCGACCAGCTTCGCGCCGGCCGGCGTGAGCCGGAACATGCGCACCGGCGAGCCCCCCACCAGCACCGAGCCTCCATTCACCAGGCGCGCGGCGGAATCGGACCGCAGCCGGAACCCCGCGGGGACCAGCTCAGGCAAGGGGATTCTCGTCACAGGCCCGCTGAGGAGGGCGACGGCCGATCGTCACCGGTACCCGGCGGTGCGAATGATCTCCCTCAGGACGCGGCCGGGAACTCGTATCCACGGCCGCCAGCGCGGCTTCGCCGTGGCCCTGAGCGCATTCCGGGTCCGGGCCGTCGAGCGGCAGGCCGGTGAAGAACTTCGCCGCCATGCACCCGCCCCGGCAGGAGTCGTAGAACCCGCAGGACCGGCACGCTCCCCCCGTCTGCGGCTGGCGCAGCGAAGCGAACAGCGGCGCGTCGCGCCAGACCGCCTCGAACCCGCCGGGCTGCCGGACGCTGCCGGCCAGGAAGTTCTCGTGAATGGCGAAGGGACAGGCGTACACGTCCCCCACCGGGTCGATGAGGCACACGACCCGCCCGGCACCGCACAGGTTCAGGCCCGGCAGCGGGCCGCCGTACGGCGACAGGTGGAAGAACGAGTCCCCGGTCAGCACCTGCTCACCCTGAGTACAGAGCCAGTCGTAGAGCTCTCGCTGCTGCTCGGCCGTGGGATGCAGCTCGTGCCAGACGTCGGCGCCGCGTCCCGACGGGCGCAGCCTGGTCAGCCGGAGCTGCGCGTCATGGTCGTCGGCCAGCTTTTTGAACATGTTCAACTGGGCAACGTTATGCCGGGTGACGACCACCGACAGCTTGAAGCCGCGGAATCCGGCCGCCTTCAGGTGCGCCATCGCCCGCAGCGCCATCTCGTGCGACCCCGGCCCGCGGACCGCGTCGTTGACGTCAGCGGTGGCTCCGTCCAGGGAGATCTGCACGTCGACATAGTTGCTGGCCGCCAGCCTGCGCGCCACCGCCGCGTCTATCCGCACGCCGTTGGTGGAGAATTTGACGCCGACCCGGTGCGCGGTCGAGTAGTCAACCAGGTGCCAGAAGTCGGGGCGCACCGTCGGCTCCCCGCCGCCGATGTTGACGTAGAACACCTGCATCCGCTGCAAGGTGCCGATGACCGCCTCGCACTCCATGGTGGTCAGCTCGCCCGGATCACGGCGGCCCGAACTGGACAGGCAGTGCACGCAGGCCAGGTTGCAGGCGTAGGTAAGTTCCCAGGTGAGGCAGATCGGTGCGGCGAGACCACGCTCGAACTGCTGGATCAGCCGGCTCGTCACGCCACCGTCCGTTCGTGGATCATGTTTGAATCAGCGAGCGCGGCGAGAGCGTTGGCATAGGCGGGAAGCTCGCCCTCACCCACCCCCGCGTGCCGGCAGGCGGCGCGGGCGCTCGGCTGGTCGGCGAGCGCGCGGACCACGGTCAGCACCGTGTGGTTTTTGAGGAAGGACAGCCGTCTGGTGCCGAAGTGATAGAGCAGGGCGCCGAACGGCTCGGGCCGGATCGCCACGCGCTCATCGAGCCGCCACGGACGATCCAGGTCGAACTCAGTAGACACCGCACATGCCGTCGATCGAGACCTCCTCGACCAGCAGCTCGTCGTCGGCGAGCGTCTCCTCATCCTCGTGGTCCTGAACCAGTGCCTGCTTCTCCACCTGCACCTCCCACGTATTGGCACTGAGTGCCACTGTGTATAGTGGCAGTTTAACGGCACTCAGTGCCACGGATCAAGGGATCCCGAGGTGGTGGTGGGCGGTGGAGCCGCGGCCCGAGGCCCAGGCCCATCCAGCGGGGCGCAGGCGCGTCACTTCCCGCGTGGAGCTGGAACAGATCGCGTTCGGGCTGTTCGACCGCAACGGCTTCGAGCAGACCACGGTCGATGACATCGCAGCCGCCGCCGGTATCGGACGGCGCACGTTCTTCCGCTATTTCTCTTCTAAGAACGACATCCCGTGGGGCATGTTCGAACGCGAGCTGGAACGGATGCGGGTCCGGCTCAAGGCCTGCCCGCCCGAGGTCCCGCTGATGGACGCCATCCGCGAGGCACTGGTCGACTTCAACCGGGTCGAGCCAGCGCAGATCCCCTGGCACCGCAGGCGGATGACGCTCATCCTGCGGGTCCCGGCGCTGCTCGCCCACTCCACGCTGCGGTTCGCCGCCTGGCGGGACGTGGTGGCGGAATTCGTCGGCGACCGCACCGGGCAGCGGCCGGACGCGCTGGCGCCGCAGGCCGTCGCGCACGCCGTCCTGGGCGTAGCGGTGGCGGCCTATGAGCAGTGGCTGGACGACGAGAACGCCGACCTGGGCACCCTGCTCGGCACCGCCATGCGCGAGCTGTCGTCGGCTTTCGGCCGACGAGCGGGAAACCCAGAGAACTCACGATGATATGACCGGACGACTGGCTGTGGTGACCGGCGCCGCGCGCGGCATGGGCGCCGCGGTTGCCCGCCGGCTGGCCGGCGATGGCTGGTCGCTGCTGCTGGTAGACGCGTGTGCGCCGCAGCCGCCGGTGCGGTATCCGATGCCGTCGCCGGAGGATCTGTCCGCGGTGACCGCTGACTGCCGCGCCGCGGGCGCCGCCTGGGTGGGCGAGCTGGTGGCGGACGTGGGAGACGGGGCGGTGCGCGACAAGGTCGCTCACGCGCTCGGCGGGCGCGTGCCATCGGCGGTGGTGACCGCGGCCGGGGTGATCCACGGGGCTCCGGCGTGGGGGGTGCCTGACGATGCCTTCGAGTTGCTGATCCGGGTGAACCTGTCCGGCGTCCGGCACCTGGCCGACGCCTGCGTGCCCGCGATGATCGAGGCGGGGACCGGCCGCTTCATAGCTGTTTCGTCGGCGGCGGCGCTGCGAGCCATGCCCCAGCTGGCCGCCTACTCGGCGGCCAAGGGAGCGGTGGTCGGCTACGTCCGCGCCCTGGCCGCCGACCTCGCCGGCACGGGAGTGACGGCCAACGTGGTCTGCCCGGGCTCCACCCGCGGTGCGATGCTGGAGGCCAGCGCGGCCGTCTACGGCCTGCCCGGCCAGGAGACGTTCGCGGCCCAGGCGCTGCTGCGCAGGCTGCTCTCCCCCGACGAGGTCGCCGCCGCGATCACCTGGCTGTGCGGCCCCGACGCCGCCGCGATCACCGGCGCCGTCATCCCCGTCGACGCCGGCCTTACCGCCTAGCGAGGCAGCTGCCACCCGGGCGCCTCGAAAGGACCATTTGAACGAACGGACGGTGGTGCATGACCCGGGACCCCTGCCCCGACCACGGGCCAGACGTCACCTAGTCCGTGAGCTGGCCGGCGACGTGACGGGCGATTTCGAATGCCGCGGTCGCGGCCGGCGAGGGGGCGTTGAGGACGTGCACCTGGCGCGGTGCGGTCCGGATGACGAAATCGTCGGCGAGCGCGCCGGAGCGGCTGAGGACCTGCGCGCGCACGCCTGCGCCGGTCCGGACGATGTCGGCTTCGGTGACAGCGGGGACGAGCCGGGCAACGCTGGCAGCGAACCTGGCAGCGGAGAGCGATCTCACCACCTCCGATACGCCAGCCCGGTAATGGCGCCGCGCGAAACGCCAGAAACCCGGATAAGAAAGCGTATCGGCCATGTCGCGGGCCGATACGTCGCGCCATCGGTAGCCTTCGCGGCGCATGGCCAGGACGGCATTGGGCCCGGCGTGTACCGAGCCGTCGATCATCCTGGTCAGGTGGACGCCCAGGAACGGGAATGCCGGATCGGGAACCGGATAGATCAGCCCCGTGACCAGCGCTGTCCTGGCCGCCCGGAGCTCGTAGTACTCGCCGCGGAACGGCACGATCTTGACGCCGGGATTCACTCCGGCGAGCCTGGCGATCCTGTCACTGTGCAGGCCGGCGCAGTTGACCAGGGCGTCACCACGAACCTCCAGCGAGCTGGCCTGGACGACGATCTCCGGACGGGGCCTGCCCGCCGTGCTGGTAATCCCGGTCACCCGCTGCCCGGTGTGCAGCGTGACCCCCGATGCCGCGAGATCAGCGGCAAGGCTCTCGCATACCGCGCGGTAGCTGATGATCGCGGTCGATTCGACGCGCAGCGCAGCCGCTGGGGCCACCTCGGGCTCGTACTCCCTTGCTTCCGCTGGAGTCACCATGCGCGCCGGGACGCCGTTGGCTTGCGCACGGTCCAGGAGAGCGCGGAGCGCAGGACGCTCGGCATCGTCGGTGGCCACGACCAGCTTGCCGCAGATATCGACGGGTATGCCGCGGTCCTTGGCGAACTCGATCATGGACCGGTTGCCCGCTACGCACATCCGCGCTTTCAGGCTACCGGGCTTGTAGTACAGCCCGGAATGGATCACCCCGCTGTTGTGGCCCGTCTGCTGCGATGCCCATGCGGCTTCCTTCTCGAGCACCGTCACGGAATGGCCGCGGCGCATCGCCAGCTCGCGTGCTACCGCCAGGCCGACTATCCCGCCGCCGATCACGATGACATGCCGCCTCATGCTGCTGCGGGTTCGGAGTTGCCGACCCAGCGCAGGCGGCTGTCGAGCTGCCCGGCCTGCCGCAGCGCCTCGATCCGCCGCAGCCGCTGGTAGCGCTCGCTGTCGAAGGCCTCCCGGGTCAGCCCGTGGCTGCGGTAGGCGTCCACGAGCTGGCCTACCCCGTCCCGCAGCGTCCACCGGGGCGAGAACTCCGGGACCTGCGCCGCGATCAGGTCGCAGGAGACCCGGTAGTTGCGCTTGTCCGCGGCCGAGTCGCCGGAGAAGACGATCTCGCTGCCCGGCACCAGGTCCGTCACGATCTGCGCCACCTCGATGATCCGGTAATTCTCCGTGGTCTGCCCGACGTTGTATGCCGTCGCATGCATGCGCTCCCGTGGGACTTCCAGCAGCGCGACGAAGGCGGCTGCGATGTCGGCCACGTGCACCAATGGCCGCCAGGCCTGGCCGTCGGACCGCAGCCGCACCTGGCCGGACAGCAGCGCGTTCGCGACCAGGTCGTTCACGACCAGGTCACCGCGCAGGCGCGGCGAGTAGCCGTAGGCCGTGGCGTTGCGCAGGAACACCGGCGAGAAACCCTCCTCCGCGAGTTCCAGCAAAGCGCGTTCTGCTCGTATCTTCGATTCGCCATAGGCAGTGACCGGCGCGAAACCGGCGCTTTCGGTAAGCGGCTTATCGTCAGGGCCCGCGCCATACAGCGAGCATGATGAGGAGAACAGAAAGCGCGCGACGCCAGCCTGCCGGGCGGCCCGCGCCAGCGCCACCGTTGACCGGTAGTTGATGTCGTAGGTCAGCTCGGGGTCGAGATTTCCTACTGGGTCATTGCTGAGGGCAGCCAGGTGTATCACGGCGTCATGACCCTGGCAGTCCATGGCTTGGACGTCGCGCAGGTCGGTGCGCGCAGTGGGCACCGGCGCGGGTGCCGGGCCCAGCAGGCACGGGGCGAACAGGCCGGTGTCGAGCCCGGTCACTTCGTGGCCCGCCTCCTGTAGCAGCGGTACCAGGACCGTGCCGATGTACCCTTCGTGGCCGGTGACGAGAACACGCATTGAACTCTCCTCCGATTGGTCGATCAGCTGGTCAGTGCCGCGCCGGATTGGCCTGAGCCAGCGGCCGCGGCGGCCCAGACGTGGCTGGCCAGGCTGGCGTAAGCGGTGATCTGGTCATCCATGGTGGCGGCGAGCGCGTCTGGGCCGTCCGGTTCCGCCCGGTACCAGCCGGCACACGCCCGCAGCGCGCGAGACAGGTCCCAGACGGGGCGCCAGCCAAGGTCGGCCTGCGCGGCGGCGTAGCCGAGTTCCAGCCGGTCACCCGCACCCCCGCCGCCGGTACGGACGGGCCAGCCGGGTAGGCCATAAGCGGCGAGGAAGCCGCCGACGAGGTCCCGCACCGACATGCCGGTGGCGGGCTGGCCGCAACCGAACTCATACCGGCGGCGCGGGACGGGTCCGGCCCACAGGCGGGCGGCCAGGGTGAGCACACCGCTCACCCCGTCCAAGACGTGCTGCCAGGGACGCACGGCCTCGGGCGCGGCCAGGACCACCGGCTGCTCGTCCTGGATGGCTCGAACCACGTCCGCGAGCAGCCGCCCCTCTGCCCAGTCCCCGCCGATCATCACACCCGGGCGGGCCAGGCCGAGCCGCAGCGGCTCGGCGCGTCCGGCGGCCTGCTGGGTGCGGCCATGCGCGTAGGCGGCCACACAGGCTTCCATCGCGAGCTTGGACGCCGGGTACGGCCCGAGGTCGAGGTCGTCATCCAGGTGTGCGACGGCAGGCGTGCCGGTGACGACGGCGCACCGGACCGATGCCTGCCGGGTCGCCGCGTCGAGCACCGAGACGGTGCCAGCGACGTTGCTGCGGAACGTGGCGGCCGGGGAGCGGAATCCGGCCGCCACGACCGTGCTCCCGGCCAGGTGCAGGACGATCTCCGGCCGGAAGGCGGCCATCGCCGCCGCCACCGGCCCCGCGTCGGCGACGTCCCCCGCGAAGGCCCGGATCCGCCCGTCCAGCGATGGCGCCGCCGTCCGCTGCCCCCGGCTGAAACCGGCCACCTCCGCGCCGAGCGCACGGAGCCAGCGCACCGCCCAGCTTCCGAGGAACCCGGTATGGCCGGTCACTAGAACCCGGCGGCCGGCGTAGCCGCCGCCGAATAGCTCATCAGCCAACGCTGGTCCCGAACCACTCTGGCAGGTAATCGCGGACGGCGCTCAACGGCGGCGCCTTCCTGTCCCGCTCCGATAGCACCGGATTGCCGAGCGGCCAGGTGATGCCGAGCAAGGGGTCGTCCCAGGCGATGGTCACATCCAGCGACTTGTCGTAGGGAGCGTCCACCTTGTAGCAGACGTCCGCGGTCTCGCTGAGCACCTGGAAGCCGTGCGCGCAACCCGCCGGAATCCGGACCTGGAGGTGCTCCTCGTCGTCGAGCACGAAGCTGCGCCACTGAAGGAAGGTGGGCGAACCGGGCCGCAGGTCGACCACGACGTCGAAGACCCGGCCGTGGGCCACCCGGACCAGCTTGGCCTCGCTGAGCTCGGCGCGTGTGTGCAGGCCGCGCAGCACACCATGGCGGGAGCGGGAGTGATTCTCCTGGACCAGGGCAGTCTGGTGGATGCCCGCGGTCATGTATTCGTCGGCGGAAAAGGACCGCATGAACCATCCCCGGTCATCCGCCACCGGATGCGGGCGTATGGTCAGCAGTCCTGGCACGTCGGTGCCGCTGATGTGGAACTGGCTCATTTCGTCTCCTCCGATCGTCAAGGTGCCGTTGCGGGAGTTGCCGTGGCGGCGGGCAGTCCGGCCTTGCTGCCGAACAGGTCCACGATCAGCTGGTACCGGTCAGGTGCCGTCAGCTCGTCCATTTCCGCGTCCGTCGGCCTGCGTTCGTAAAGCTCCAGGTAGCCGAGGATCCACCACATCCAGACCGAGTTCACCGCGCCCCACAAGGACGCCATGATGACCAGCCAGGAGTGGTTTCCCGAGGCGAACAGGTCCAGGCCATCCCCCACCCCCGCCAGAGACGTGAGCCCGAGCAGCCACAACACGGCCTTCACCAGGGTCCGTTCGCGATGCGGCGCGTCCTTGCGGGCCGCGCTGTGCCGACGAGCCCTGCGCAGCAGGCCGGGCAGCGCGCTGACCTGCGCGACCAGATTGGCGAGGCTGTACGCGTCACTGTGCAGGAAGTGATAAGTGCCCCTGCTGTAGACGGCGACCATCGTGAACGAGACCACGAAGTAGCCGACGAAGGCCAGCCCGTAGATGGCGAACGGCACCTTCACCGGGGAGGCCATCGCGAAGATCGTGAGGGCTGGCAGCAGGAAATGGATCAGCCGCTGCACGCCCCCTAGATGCGACAACGTCGAATCGAGGTAGCTCAGCCGCTGGCTCAGCGTCAGGCCCCGGCGCCGCACCGGCGAATCGGAGCTGCGCAGCAGCAGGGTGAGAGCGCCGAGGGCCCAGCGCCGGCGCTGCTGGTAGAACTCCTTCAGGCTCTGCGCCTCCAGGCCGAAGGCCAGCGGCTCGGGCAGGAATACTGAGCGCCAGCCCTTCGCGTGCATGCGCAGCGACGTGTGGATGTCCTCTGTCACGGTGCCGGTGGCGAATCCCCCGACGTCGTCGAGGGCGGCACGCCGCAGTACCGCGCTCGTGCCAACGTAGATGCTGGCGTTGTATCCGTTCTTGGCTGGCAGGATAGTTTTATAGAAGACGTTGCTCTCCGACCACTTGGCCTGTTTGCCATAGGCCCGCCGGAAAAGCAGCGTCTTTGTGTTGTGGAATGATTGCGGGGTTTGCACGAACGCCACTGATGGATCGTCGAAGTAGCCGAGCGTGCGCTCGAGAAACTCCGGCAGCGCCATGTGGTCGGCGTCCATGGTGAGGACGAAATCAGCGTCGGTAAAGGCCAGGCCGTTGTTGAGGTTGCCGGCCTTGCCGTGCGCGTTGGAGTTGCGGGCGTGATAAGCCGCACCGAGCCGGGTGGCCATTGCCCGGACCTCAGACCGGTCGGAGTTGCCCAGGACGAGCACCTTCCTGATCCCGCGCACCTGTAGCGCCGCGACGACCGTGGGCTCGATGACCGAGACCGGCTCGGTATGGGTGGGGATGAGGCAGTCGACGACCCGTGCGGAGAGGTCGGTGGGCCGGTGCACCGGCACGTAGAGGTACCGGGTGAACCCCAGGAAGAAGATGAACATCATCGCGGCGAAAAGGTCCGCCGCCAGCGCCAGCGGCCCGAGCCAGGCGTGCCAGTTCACGATCGTGCACCGCCATGCGATGAACGGGAGCAGGACGGCCAGATACAGGTAGTAGCTCAGGGCGACGACGCGCGGCTCGCGACGTCGCTCGAAATGGACCCGGCATGGCTGCCCACCGCTCATGCTGGCACTTTCCATGGAGCCTTGCCCGAATCCCACTCGCCGCGCGCGAGCGCGAGTTCCTTCGGCGTGTCCACTGGCTGCCAGTAACGGTCATGCCGGTATGCCATAAGCTCGCCGTCGGCTGCCAGCTCGCGGATCGGGTCTTCTTCGAACATCACGTCCCTGTCGGCCGGTATGTAGCGCTCCACGGCCGCCTTCTCAAGCACGAAGAAGCCGATGCTGACCAGCCCTCGCTGAGCCTGCGGCTCTTCGCCGGACCGCTTCTCGTCAAAGCGCGACACCCGATGCTCATCGGTGATGGCGAGGTGACCGAATCTGGCGGGCGGCACTGCGGCGGTCACCGTGGCCAGGCGGCCATGAGCCTGGTGGAAGGCGAGAAGCGCGGCGACGTCCACATCGGCAAGCACGTCGCCATAAGCAACGATGATCGGCCAGCGGTGCACCAGCCGGGCGGCGGCGCGCAGGCGGGTGCCAGTGCCCGCGTGCTCACCGGTATCCGCGCAGGTGACTTCCCAGCCTTCCTCGGGGAAGCTACCGTGCACCTCGACGGAGGGACGCCGGCCGAGCCGGATCGTGAAGTCCCCCGCGTACGCCTGGAACTGGAGAAAGTAATCCTTAACCACCTGCCCCAGATGGCCGACAGCCAGGACGAACTCATCGGTACCGCCCACCGCGATGGTTCGCATGATGTGTGTCAGCAATGGCGTGCCGCCGACCGTCAGCATCGGTTTCGGCACTGCGGTGGTAAGTTCCCCCATGCGCTGCCCGGCACCGCCGCACAGCACTATCGCGGGCGGAGCTTTCAGCCCCGGTGAGCGGCTGCCCTCGATGACGGCAGCCGAGCCTGTTATGGCACTAGCAGCTGAGCTTGTTATGGCACTAGAGGCTGTGCTGGCCACCGCCCGCTCGGTGGTCAGCGCCACTCCGCAGGACATGTTTTCCCGCAGTCCGCGCATGTTAATTCTCCCTTGGCTCAATAGCGATTCGCTTCCCCGTTCGCTGACCTGGCCGGATGAATCCGGACCGGCCAGGAATGCCGCCGGCTAAGGAGTTCCCCGATGAACTTGCCCCCGGCGGCCGCTGGCCCCGCTGCCATCCGCCATGCCTGGCGGTGCCGGCCGACATGCGGTAAGCGCTTACCGCATCGCGTTCAAGAGTGCCATCCGCAGAAGACTTTTGTCAAGTTATTACATTAGAAGATCTTGATTGCGGGTTTTGGTTGTAAATTATTAGCCTCTGATCTGTTTCGGCAGTCGAAATATCTGATTAACTTGACGTACAGGGGCTGGGGGCGGATCATACGCGTATGCTGCCGGTAAGGCCTAAGGGGAGGCCAGGGGCTCGTATCGAAGGGGGGACACCCGCAGAACTCGGGAGGCTCGGCAAGTCCGACCGGATCGTCGCACAGTGCCTGCTGCGACGTGGCCCAGTTGCGCAAGCCGTGCTGGTGGCCGCCACCGGGCTGTCACGGCCGACTGTCACGGCGGCGCTGGCGAGGCTGACCGGCTGTGGCCTGGCCGAGATGATGCCTGGGCAGGATGACGCCGCTCCTGCCACGGGACGCCGCGCCCACCGCTACCGCCTTACCGCCCGGGCTGGCCACGCGGTCGGCGTCGACATCGGGCGCCGGCACATCAACATCGTCATTATGGACGCGGGCCACCGGCAGATCATCAGGCTGGACAGCAAGGTCAGCGCGGACGCCGATCAGGATCCGTGGCCGGTCCTCAAGCAGGCCGCGGACCAGGTCCAGGTAGCCCTGGAGCAAGCGGCCGATGTCTCATCCGTGCTGGGAATCGCATTCGGGCTGCCGGTGCCCCTGACCCGTGACGGGCTAGTCGCCAGCGGCACGCTGCTACCGGCGTGGATGCAGGTCAACCCGCGGCGTGAACTGGCCGCTCTGCTGCCCGGCTTCGCCGTGCACGTGGGAAATGAGGCCGCCCTGGGCGCTCTCGGCGAGTACACCTTCGGCTGGGGGGAGGGAAAGCGGGACCTCACCTATGTGAAGCTGGGCACCGGTATCGGCGGCGGAATGGTCCTTGGCGGTCGCCTGCACCGCAGCAGCGGCGGACCCACGATGGAGATCGGCCATATCACGGTGGACTACCAGGGGCGGCGCTGTCCATGCGGCAACCGCGGCTGCCTCGAACGTTACGTCGGTGGCCGGGAACTGCTCGCGAGTGCACGCAAGGATGACCTGGAAATCGAAGACATCCCGAGCCTCGTCTGGCGGGCACGCTCCGGCGATGCCGCGTGCCGCCGTATCATCCATGAAGCCGCATCGCTGATCGGCGTCGCTATCGGCACTCTCGCCAACCTCAGCGGCCCGGAACTGATCGTTCTCGGCGGCAGCCTCAGCGCCGCCGGTGACCTGCTGTCCCAGCCGCTCCGCGCCGCCGTGGACCAGACGGCTTTCGCGGCCGTCACTAGCAGCATGTCCATTGAGATCGCCCGCCTGAGCCAGTGGGCGTCAGCATGCGGAGCAACTGCCCTGGTTTTCGACCATTTCACCGAATCGCAGAGCTGAGATGGCAATGTGCCACCGCGTCGCCGGTCACCGGCAGAGGCAAATCCGAATGCGAACTCAGGCCGCCGTGCAAGCGATAACGACGCAGGTTGCCATTGCTCGTAGCGGCCGGAGGTCACGCTGGTCGCAGGTGTTCGGCGTCCGGTCTGCACCGAACACCGAACACTTGTTATTCTGTCCTCGTGACGCCAGAAGAGGCCGACTTCGTGGACGTCTTCACCGGGCTGGTGGAGCGTATCGGCCTGCCTGTCATCGGACAAGGCCGACAAGGCCAGCTAGATGCACCTGACCTGGTGATGCTGGACAATGATGGCCGACGCATACTTGTCCAGCTTAAGAGAGTACCGGCGGCTACACCGTCGCATGTCTCTCGCCTTCTGGCGCAGCAGGATCGGCCGGGACGACCTGGTGTGCTGCATGTGCTTGTCGCAGACAGGATTCCCGAGGCGGCTCGAGCGGAGCTGGCAAGTCATGGCTGGGGCTGGCTTGACTTGCGCGGGCATCTGCATCTGGCTGGGCAGGGCTTGTTCGTGGACATCAATGCGCCGCCGATGAAGGACAGGAGTGAGCGTACTGGTGCGTTCTCCGGCCCTGCCGGATTGGAGGTCGCATGCTCCCTTCTCCTGGATCCTGGCGTCCGGCACGGCGTCCGGGATCTCGCCCGTACCGTCGGCAGGTCGCCGAGCACGGTCTCCGAGGTGCTCAGCGCGCTACGCAAGGAGGGGCTTATCGGGACCGACGGCCTTTCCGTTCTCCCGGATTTGTTCTGGGAGACGGCTAGCGCCTGGGTCTCCCGCGAAGTTGCCCTAGCGGATCTGCCGCGGCCCGGCACTGGATCGGTGAACGCTGCGCTGCAGCTCGGGTTCGATGATGTTGCGGCGCGGCCCGGCTGGGCGCTTACAGGCACGCTCGCCGCTGCGACGTACGGAGCTCCGGTCGCAGCGCGATCAGAGCATCCACCGGAGTTCTATGTACCTAGCCAGGAAACGTTCCGGCGGGCCATGCGGCTGCTGAGCGTAGCACCGGATCCTGCGCACCGGCGAGCAAGCATTCGCGTCGCCCCTGTTCCGGCCGTCTGCCGACAGCGGATCGATCCCGTTACCTGGCAGCAGGACCCAGAGGCGTGGGCGTTCACCAGCGAGCACTGGCCACTGGCGAACCCCCTTTTCGTCGCCCTCGACCTAGCGCGTGACCCGGGACGTGGTCGCGAGATCCTCGGCGGCTGGCAGCCGCCGCGGCCGTGGCGGAGAGTCTGGTGAGCGGCTGTGACACAGGCACCTGTCGTAGACCTGACCGGGAAGTCGATGCTCGCCATTGTCCAGGCGATTCCCGAGCTTGAGGCCAGGGCAGGCCGCAAGGCAGTTGTCATCGGCGGGCTAGCCGTCCTGTGCCGCCTCGGCACGGCATACCGGGCTACCGGCGACCTTGACACCGCAAGCCGCCGCGCAGCCGGAGAGCCGCCCCAGCTTGATGTCCTGCTCAAGTCCGGAGGGTCACGAGCCGGACCCGCCGGTGTATGGATTCCCACCCCGTCAGGCATGGTCCAGGTTGACATCATCGAAATCACAGATGCCGAGCTGAGCCAGCTTCCGGAGGACCAGACCGACCGGCTTGCCGTGCTCTCTCATGCCTGGGCTATCGAAACCGCCACGCCGTTGAGAATCCGTGCCGCTGCTCCGCTGCCGGAGGCAAGCACCGAGGTACTCGCAAGCATCGCCGAGCCTGGCCCGCTGATCGCCATGAAACTCCAGTCAATCATGAACCGGCCGGCGGACAAGGAGCGAACGGATCTACTGGACATCATCCGGCTCACCCTAGACCGAGATGCGGGCCCCTCGGCGCTCGCGCAGTTGCGTAATGCCACCCCGCAACTTGCGGCAGATGCGCGCCTTCACGCGAGCCGATGGTTCGCTGACCTCAAGGACCATTCACTCCGCCGGGTCCGTGAACTCCCCGAAGGCTCAGACGTTGATGCAGACGCCGTGCAACTAGTCGGCGAACTACTCCTGGCAGAGCTGGACAGGCCCGACCACTGATACCACAGCCCGGACTATTGTCCCAGGTCATCATGGGTATCTGCGAGTGCCGCCAGTAGCCAAAATGCAAACGATAATGACACAGCTGGCCCGCAGCTATAGTTTTCGGAGGCGAGACGCCCGGGCCCATTGTGACTTGCGGGACCCGTGAGCAGACGCGGCCTGTGCGGGCAATCCCGTGGTTGTCGCACCGCGGGGCACCCTCAGGCCAATGGAACCCGCCCGCGTGAGGCCTCGCCCTGCAACCGGCGACGCTGGGAAATTAGGAGGACAACGAACATGATGCCTCCAGCTATCGCAGCAATCATTCCCGCGAGCCCGAACCACTTGCTAACCGGACCACCACTGAAGAAGCCGAGCAGTCCGCCGACGGCCCCGGCCAGGAACCCAGCAGCGATGACTAGGTATTGACCGCGCGGCAGTGAGCTCGGCCGTCCTGGTCCCTCGGGCGCAGCAGGCCCGGCGTTCCTCATAGCCGCGAACTACCCCGATGCATTTGGGCAAACGCCTTCAGTCGGGTCCGGGCGCCGAATACCATCCGGCTCCTTCTGGGCCGGGATCTTCATCCACCGTGATGCCGTGTCCGGAGCAGTGGACACAGATGCCGCATAGTTCAAGGTCCAGATGTTACTGGCACAGCTGCCATGCAGCTTCGGTGTCGAGGAGCGGGGTGTCCGAGCCTACCGAGGCTTGCGGGCCCGTGACAGACGCGCTCCATGCATCCAACCCCGTGGTTGCCGCATCCACAGGTGCCCAATCCCATGGTTGTCACATCCACGGGTTAGGTTAGGCGTGCGGATACCTGGAAGCCAAAAAGGACAATCCGGCGGTCTTCCCAGGCCAGCGACATATATGCAAATGCAGCCATGCTCCACGGTGCCAATCATAACGACACACGTTATTCATCTGGCTCCTTCGAAAAGGAGTCCAGATGCACGACCACGACCAGGACAACGACGGCAAATTCCCCGACGAGACGCCGGTCGAAGTCCGCTACCCGCGTTCGAAACAAGAGGAGCAGGGCGACCGCGAGCAGTGGCCGTGGCTGCCGGGAACAATCCTAGAGCAGTGCGGCCCGGACGAATGGTACGTGTGCTTGGAGGTCCGCGAACTGGCCGTCCTGCGGGACGGACGGCGGGCACCGCGCGGGACCGCCAGCCGCAATCTCTATTACCCGTGCTGTTACCGCGAAAGCTCGGAGATCCGTCCGCGCTCCATGTCTGCCTGTCCGGCCACGGGGACACGGCGGGGGGCGGGCCGGTGACCGGGGACAAGGTGATCCGCTTCGCGACAGCGGCCGTAGTCTGTGCCGTGGCCGCCTTCGCGGCGGTGGTCAGCTACTCGCATATCTACGGGCTGGGCCGTGCACATGGTCAGGATGGCACGGCGGCCCGGCTGCTGCCGCTGAGCGTGGACGGCCTGATCGTGGCCGCCTCGCTCGTGCTGCTGCACGAGGCGCGTAACGACCGTGATGCGCCAGAGCTGGCCCGTTTCATGCTGTGGCTCGGCATCGCTGCGACGGTCGGCGCGAACATCGCCTTCGGAGCGCAGTACGGGCTGCTCGGCGCGCTGATCTCGGCCTGGCCCGCGGTGGCGTTCATCGGCTCGGTGGAGATCGCGACGCAGCAGGTGAGGCGAGCCCGCGCGCCACGCGGGGCCACCACAGTGCCGGAGGTGCCACAGGTGCCAGGGAATGTGGAGCAGGCGGTCCGGGCAGCGTATGCAGCGTCGGTCGCGGCCGGGCGGCCGCTGAGCCAGCGGGCCATAGCCGAACGGTTCGGGCTGTCCCGGCGCAAGGTGAGCCAGCTCATTACCGCCATCACCATCGAGGGCAATGGGCACTCCCCGGCCGGGCAGGAGGCGGCATGAACCGGTACGGCGCGACGGTGATGCGGCAGTGGGCACGTTTGCTGCCGGAGGTCTACGCGGAGATCAGGAACCCCAGCGTCTTCTTCGGCGTCCTGGGCGAGCAGATCGCCCAGCGGATCGATGAACTGGCCGACGAGCTGGCCGGCGACGACATGCCCGGCGAGGGATACCTCGCCAAGGTCGGACGGCTGACCGCCGCCCGCTGCCGGGCCGAAGAAATGGTCATGCACGACTACGGCCTGCTCCCGCCAGACGGCGAGGACGACGGGGACGAGGACAGCGTGCTGACCGCGGCCGGGGAACGGCCGGTGGCTGTGGACCGCGACCACCCATCGTGGGCGGAGGTAGATGCCGAACAGCGCGAACGGGTCGGTGATCCGGCCGCCGAGGAGGGCCGGTCATGACCGCGCTCGCGAACAGCTCAGTGTTCTGGGATCGGGCTGCTGGCCAGCCTGGCGGCCTTGTACGTCCTGCCCACCCTGATCGCCGTGATCAGCAGGTCGAGAACATCCCGCTGGTGATGTTCTTGAACTGCTTCCCGATTGCCTGGCCAGCCGTGCTGCTCCTCGCCTGCATGATGCCGCGCAAAGAACCTTGGTAGCACCGTGCCACCTCGGCCGGAGTCCCGTCACCTTCCGGGACTCCGGTTTGCATTCCCGCGACCAGCATCAGTCAATCGTCCAGAGATTACGTGGGCACGTGCAAGGCGGGCGGTAACAAAGTCATTCCGACATACCACGATCCGTTAACGCTTGCACTCCTCCGGGACGGCTGGCGCGTCGGATGAAGCATGCCCAGGAGGGCCTCCAGTGGACCGCCGGTCGGGGGTTAAGCAAAAAGCCCTGGCGGATTCCGCCCGGGCTCTATCTACCTTTGCTTCGTCCGCCGAGGGTGCTGCCATCTCGCTGACGCCTCCAGCACGGCCGGCACATCCTCCGGGCGAGCCTTCTTGAGGGCCTGCCATCCGAGGAATAACCGCGCGGGCTCGAACTTTCCCACAAGACCGATAGCTAACGATATTATCGATAATAGGTATAAGTGCATAATAGACTCCTAAAGTCTACAGAATTATCGTTCGACTCTAACATATAAGAAATCGACTCTATTAACACTAGTATACCATATCCATCAAGATGATTTTCGTCACGCCAGGTTCAGCCGTCCCCTCCCAGGTTCCGGAACGAACCGGACCGGAAGACGAGGCGGGGGCCCGTCCCGGACCCCGCTACCATCCCTGCCGCCCAGGCAGGGGCTCCGGTCCGCTTCTTGCTGTGTTACTGAACCGGTCAGCCTTCCCTGGAACCCTCGCGCAGGCTACGCACCTTGGCGTCTAGCTCGCCGCTTGCGGCAGCTATCGCCTGGAGCACACCTACGACCTGCTGGTCTCGCGCGATGGGGTCACCCTGGTTGTTCGCGATCGCGAGTACCCGTGAGGCATGCCGGAGGGACCAGCGCCCCTCGTCCAGGTGGAACAGCCCGAGCGGGTTCGAGAACAGGTGGACGACATGGACCCAGTGAAACTCGCGCAGAACATTGTCCTCATGATCTGTGGAGAACTCCGTGAGCACGTTGTCCGGGTCACGCTTCAAGAGCGCGAGAGCCAGCTCGCACCCGGTTGTCCAGTGCTGGTACATGTAGGGCCAGATATCGTCCCCGAACTTCTCCGCCTCGCCCTGGTAGACCTGCCCGACCCTCCCATGGCTTGCCACCGTCCAGTCGGCAAGCTTGCCCCCATCTCGCGCATCGTCCAGCGCGCTGGCCAGAAGGGCATAGCTGCCGGCCTGAATCGGCTGCTGCCAGTGGACTCGGAACCGGAGGGTCGGCTCCCAGAAGTAGTGCCAGGCGTCGATGCGCCCGCTCAGCGTCTCGTGTATGAGCGGATCGATCACGTCCACGAGCAGTCGCTCGCGCCGCCCGTAGTCGGCTGGTTGGATCTCGGCTTCGACCCACTCAGCGGGGGTGTCATGTTCAGGCATGCCCGAAAGATAAGCGATCGCACCACCGGCGGGTGCGGAATGCCGCAGACGTCGTCACCGCCGGCCGCCGACCGCTACTGACGAAACTATGCCGTGCGAGCTACCCGGCCCGGTGGGCCGAGCAGCTCGCCGAGCCGACCGCGCCTACACTCCTAATTCGCACATTCGAAAGTACTAACAGATATCTATGGACAACGTTTCGAATTGATCCCCTGAATGTGGCATGTAGCCCAGGAGCGCACATCCGGAACTATCAGCAGCTATAGGACACCACGAACCGGATATCTCGCCCAAATGCATAAAAATACCCCGAATGGCGCAAACACGGGCGACACGCCGCAGGATTGGGCACGCAACACCTTGACGGCTGAACGGTGTAGTCTTCATAACACTACGGCTAGCCCTTTGGATCTGGCAGTCCAAAGGGCTAGTAGCCGTCGGAGATCAAGGACCTCGATCGGCGTTACAACACTCGTCACTGATCATGCCCTTGATCACTGGTTCCGGTCAAGCCCATTCCCGGGCGTGTCCACGGCTCCTCGACGGCTTGCCAGGCGCGCGTCCAGAAGGGAGCCGTTGACTGTGGGCGATGACCAGGCGAATTCCTGCGCACCCCGCCACACCGTCGGGTTGGGACTGGTGCTGGGGGTGGTCCGGTGACGGTCGCGCCGATCGAGCCGTATGGACGGCCGCCTCAAGACCCTCTTCCGACCCCGTTCTTGACGGTCCGGGTCCACAGGCTCGACATGACGCCGTCGCTGACCGCTGTCTGCGCCGGATACGAGAGCGGTCAGTGGCGAGCAGCCGGACTGGCCCGCCACATGCTGTACTGGGTTCCCGATTTCGCGCTTCGCCAGAGTGAGCGTCGCGGCTTCAACAGCGGGGCCGGACCTGAGCAGATGTGCCGTGCGATGCGGATGGTCTTCGGCAGCGGATCGGCCATTCGCCGAGGCGAACCCGGAGAGATCTTGCTGCACATCGTGTGCAGGGAGGTATTCGGCAGCGACACCGTCCTTAACAAGGTCTTCTTCAAGACGGCCGGCAACGACACGGTGAAAGGGTTCGACGCCGTGCACATCGTCCACATGCCGGATGGCCTGGAGTTGTGGCTAGGCGAAGCCAAGTTCTACGAGGAGCGGAACGCCGCGATCCGGGATGCGATCGCTTCCATTCGCGCGCACTTGGAGACCGACTACCTGCGTGGGGAGTTCTGCCTTATTACCGACAAGATCGATGACTCCTGGCCGCATGCCGGGCAAGTCCGTCAACTTATCCACGAGAACGTCTCCCTCGATCATGTGTTTCGGCGCGTGACGATCCCTGTGCTGCTGGCGTACGACAGCCCGGCCGTGCGCGGGCACAGCGAAGAGTGCGCGGAATTCATCGCCGCCTTCGAAAAGGAAATGCTCGAAGGGTGGCAGCGCTTCGCGGGCCAGGCCACCAACGTAGCCGTGCCCGTGCGAGTGAGGCTTTTTCTCGCTCCTCTGGGCTCAAAGCGCGCGCTCGTCGACGAGATTGACAGGATGCTTCCGGGATGGCGCTGAGCGCGGCCGCGATCGGCAACGTCATCGCCGGATCGCCTGAGCAGATGCGGGAGAACGCCTTCGGTGTCCTCTCAGGAATCGCCGTTCTCGGCTCCGGAGGGGATACTGCCCAGTCGCGGAACCTGCTGCTGCGCGCCCTCGACCGACGGGCAGACCTGGGCAGCGTTAAACCCGTGGTGGATGCCCTGATCCGCCAGCATGGGCTCTTCCCTTACCTGGACGAGCCCGAGATGCTGGGCGCCGCGGACAGGCTCGCCTACGAGGCGCACCGCCCGCCCGGGGCGGATGACCTGGTGTTCCACGCCAAGCAGGCGGAGGTGTACCGACTGCTGGCCGACGGCCATAACGTCGTGCTCAGCGCGCCGACGAGTTTCGGGAAATCCCTGATCATCGACGGGATCATCGCGACGGGCAGGTACACGACGATCGTCATCATCGTGCCCACGATCGCGCTGATAGACGAGACGCGGCGTCGGCTTACCCGCCGGTTCCGCGACCAGTACAAGATCGTCACGCAGCCATCGCAGCCGCCTGGTGAGCGGACACTTTATATCCTTACGCAGGAGCGATTTCTCGATATCCCTGCCGAGCGGTTCTCGGAACTCGGCTTCTTCGCTATCGACGAGTTCTATAAGCTCGGTTCTCCGAAGGATGACGAGCGCTCGGTGCTCCTGAACCAAACGTTCCACCGACTGCATGCTACCGGCGCCCAGTTCTACCTGCTCGGTCCCAACATCGACAGCCTTTCCCGTCAGGTGCACGAACGGCTTGAGTTCCAGTTCGTCAGCACCGACTATCAGACCGTCTCGCTTGATATCGAATGGCATCCCGCCAGGCAGAAGGAACTCCGCGAAGCGGTCATCACCAAGTGCCGTACGCTCCTTGGCCCCACGTTGCTCTATGTGCGCTCACCCGCCCGTGCCCGCGAGGTAGCCAGATGGCTGCTAGACGCCGGGCTCGGCCGCACCGAACGTGACCTCGACGACGCCGCCAACTGGGTAGCACGCGCGTACCACCCTCAGTGGCTCGTCCCACGTGCCCTGCGGAACGGCATCGGCGTCCATCACGGGAAGATCCCGCGCGCCCTGGCCCACCACATGGTCCGGCTGTTCAACGAAGGCAAGCTCCCATGGCTCATCGTGACATCGACACTCATCGAAGGAGTCAACACAGCCGCGAAGAACGTCATCATCGTGGACAACAAGATCGCGAAGAGGAACCTCGACTTTTTCACCTACAGCAACATCTGCGGGCGCAGCGGGCGGATGTTCAAGCATTTCGTCGGAAAGGTCGTGGTCTACGGTCAACCGCCGGAGCCGCAGGCGACGACAGTGGATATCCCAGCCTACAGCCAGGGAAGAGATGCTCCCCTAAGCCTGCTCATCCAGTTGCCCTGGAACGAGCTGACGCCAGCTTCCCGTGAACGCCTCCGGCCCTACTTTGAACAGCAGCTTATCAACGTCAGCACAATCCGCGAAGCTGCCGGGATCGATCCGGAGGCGATCCTGAATATTGCGCGCCAGTTTCACCAGGATCCGCGGGGTTGGTCTGCGCGTCTGGCGTGGAGCGGCAGGCCTACCTACGAGCAGCTCAAGAGCGTCTGTGCATTGATATACCGGCTCGCGGGGGCTAAATACCGGGGCGGTGCGGCTTCCCCGGAGCAACTCGCGATGCGGATCGATCTTATCCGTAGGCACCACGGTGCGATCCGCCAGCTGGCCGATGCACAGATGCAGTTCGCGAGAACTAAAGCAGATGAGGCAGTGGAGGACGTGCTGGACTTTATCCGTGAATGGTGCTCCCACCTCTTCCCGCGCCTTCTGATGGTGGTGCAATCCATCTCTGAGGATGTACTCCATCGCCATGGCCTGCCCGCAGGGGACTACAAGCATTACGCGGCATCGGTTGAGGCGCAGTTCCGGCCTCCTATGCTCACAACGCTCGAAGAGTATGGGTTGCCCGCACCCCTGACTGCGCAGCTCCAGCGATTCCTTCCGATCGATCAGCCGCTAGATCAGATCGATGCTGTACTCCAGCGCCTTCGCGACCTGCCTCCAATCTCGGGACTGAGTAGCTTCGAGGAGGACATGCTGCGTGACACGATTAATGGCCTGTAGCTGGCATTCCTGCATCCAATGCGCAGACTTAGACGCCCAAGCGGACTAACCAGGGCTGGCCCCGTCCCGCCTCGCTTCTCGCTAATGCGAGGATGGGTGAGAGCATCTCAAGTGATGGGAGCCCCGCGTGTCGAGCAAGCTCGTTACCTTCCGCACTCTCGATGGCCTGCGCCTGGCCGCCACGCTTGCTATCCCTGACGGCCAACCTCACGGTGGTGTGGTCATGGTCCACGGCGGCGGTGTCACCCGCGAGGAGGGCGGCTTCTTCACTCGGCTCGCGGGTGGGCTTGGCGAAGTCGGCGTCGCGAGCTTGCGTTTCGACCTCCGCGGCCACGGCGAGAGCGAAGGACGTCAGGAGGACCTGACGCTAGCCACCATCCTCAACGACATCAGGGTGGCGCTTGAGTACGTCGGCGAAGCGACAAGTGCTCGTCGGCTGAGTTTGCTCGGCGCGAGCTTTGCTGGCGGCGTTTGCGCATACTACGCAGCTAGGCGGCCGGGCGAGCTTGACCGCCTAGTGCTACTTAACCCGCAGCTCGACTACAAGCAGCGAACCATTGACAGCCGTCCCTACTGGACCGATGACCAGCTCGATGAGGAGACGGCGCGGCAACTTGAGCGGGATGGGTTCATCCAGTTCACGCCGACGCTCAGGCACGGCCGCCCGATTCTCAATGAAGCGTTCTGGTTCGATGTGCTCGCTGTGCTGCCGGAGGTCACCGCGCCGACGCTGGTGGTCCACGGCACCAAGGACACGTTCGTGCCTGTCGAGGCCTCGCGCTCGGCCATGGAACGGTTCACGGCTAAGCACAAGCTGGTGGAGATTGAAGGTGCACAGCACGGGTTCGCGATGCATGACGACCCGCAGTACCTGAACCCGCAGAGTCAGGAGTGGCAGGCGTTCGTGATCCGCAGCGTGGCGGATTGGATCACGGCCGGGTAGATATTGTCAGGCTCGATACCGCTTCCCGTAGCGTGCGCGGTCCTGGCCGGCTGCTCCAAGGCGTAAGCGTCCGAACGACATCGCCAAGGAGTCGCGTCGTCCGCTCCGAGTGCGTTTCCTTGGCGATTCCAGCCGCCTTCAACCCGACCTGAGCAGCCTCGTCAGGTTCTCCGGAGAGCGCAAGTGCGGTCGCCCTCCGGGCTCCGAAGAATCCGGCATCTCGGCGTGACAGCTTGCCGGTGCCGAGCACGTTGGCGAAAAGGGCCGCGCCCTGCGCGGGTTTGCCCGCTTCGGTGTAACACGTTGCTTGGCGCAGCATGAGCGTATCGAGGGTGAAGTAGGCGCTCCCGGGCCCGACATGCTCATCCTTTGGGGTTGCATCCGCCAGGAGCTCGCGGGCGGTCGTCATCTGGTCCTCAACTGCGCTCAGCGGCTCCCCGATCATGGCCATACCGAGCGCGGCTTGCTGGGTGACCTCGGCGAGTACCTTGAGCGGGAAGTGCCAAGGACCATGCTGGGCGGCCTCTGCGAATGTCACCACCCGGTGGGCGTCGCGGAGGTCGTAGGCCATCTGCGACTTCCGGAGCAGCACGTAGCCTTGCATCGCGGTGTCGTGGGCTTCCTGCGCCCACTCCATCGCCCGGTCATACCAGTATGTGGCGCTGGGCACGTCTTGCAGGTCACGGTAGAGCCAGCCGGCGAACTCGGCGCCGTCCGCACCAACCGACAGCAGGCCACAGCGGACATCGGTTCTCACTTCGCGGACATGCTGCGAAATGGCACCTAGGATGCCGAGCACGAGGGGAAGCGCTTTGGCTGAACCAAGGTCGCCGTCATCGGTTTTGCTGCGGTCGAGCTGCCCACGGAAATACTCAACGACGGAGCCATCGAGGTAACGACGCGCGTCATCGAGGGCTGCGGCGACATGCTCAAGTTCATCTAGGTCGCTTACTGCCCAGGCCTGCGTACTCGCCGGCACGGGCAAGGAGAGCGCCATGGCATCGGCGTACTGGGCGGTCTTCCCGCCAGCAATGAGCCCATCGAGGAGACGATCAAGACCGCTGGCCTTTGCCGCTTCGATATCGATGGGAAGCAATACTGGCCGACCGTTGACCATCACCGGCAGCCTGAACCCTGCTGATGCCGGAGATACCGGTTCGCTCACTCCATCGTCGGGAAGCTTGAACCACAACGAATCGCCAGGAATGCCAAGAATCTGAGCATAGCGGATCAGCTTGCTCAGCTCTTCGGGCGCCCGGCCGTTCTCGATCCGGCTGAGCTGCGCTTGGGTTAGTCCGAGCCAGTTGCCGACTATCTCTTGTGACAGCGGCCGCGCGTGCCAGGGATGCGTGCGATAAGCGTAGATAACGCGGCCCATATGCCAGGTGGCCAGCGCATCTCGCATCTGGTCGGTATCCCAGAATTCACGTGACACGTCCGGTGGCCCGAGCAGCGTGTCACGCGCCGGATGACGGCAGGCGCTGCACCGATTGTCACGATTGTCACGAGCGAGACGACTGCCACAGCGGTCGCAGTAACGCGCTGGTTGCACGATCGCCACTCGGGGCTCCGATTTGCTGCGGGAATGTCTCGGACCTGACTCCTGCCTGGAGTGTAACGAGCATACGCGGTCGGTAGTGACCTGCATACGCCTCATACATGACGCGCATACCGAACCTTCATGATCGTTTTCGCGCTTCTCGCTGACGCTGGAACTGAGCAGGTTCGGCGGCAAGCCGAACTCGTACTAAGTGCGTTCTAGGTCGGGCGTTATGAGCGGCAGCAAGAGTACGTCGGCGCTACCAGCATCCAGCACCGTGGCTCACGCTGCTGGAGGCGGGGCCGGTGCTGCTGACGGGACGGCGTCTGGGTTTGTCCGCGGTCTCTGGCAGAGCGATGCTCCGGTACCGGTCTCGCCTTCCCATCAGCGACGAGGAGTGAGCATGGCGGACCCTTGGCCGCTTCGCAGTTCCCTCGTCCTTGGCGCCCTTCCGGGTGCAGTGCCCTGCGCCCGACTCCATGTGCGGCAGATGCTCTGGGAATGGGGACTCACCGGACTGAGCGAGGATACGGAATTGCTCGTCTCCGAGCTGGTCACGAATGCGTTGCGGGTGACGCAAGCGATGGAGCAGGAATCGCCGATCAGGCTATGGATGCTATCCGACAAGAGCCAAATCCTCATTATGGTGTGGGACGGCAACCAGCGACCGCCGGTCCGGATTGAGATAACCGAAGACGCCGAGGGTGGCCGTGGACTGCTGCTCGTAGAGACCTTGAGCGAGCGATGGGGCTGGTATCCAGCAAAGGACATCGGCGGTAAATGGGTTTGGTGCTCCGTTCCGGCCAGCCAATAGAGTTAGTCAAGCAGATGAGGCAATCCAGTAGTTCGATGAAAACGAGAAAATCGGGACCAGTAATCCTGGAACGAGCGCTTGCCATCATTGGTCCACCGGCAGCCGGTAAGACGACGCTGACGATGCGGCTTGGACAATTTCCTGGCTGCTGCGTCTTCCGCCTGCGCGAGCACGTACCAGAGACCTTGCTGGCTGCCACAGCCACCAGCGCGGAGCGCCTGGGCTGGCTCGACGACCTGACAGTGACGAGGGCTCTACGCGGATACCTCGAGGCGATCATCCACGGAAGCACAACGCATACCGTGCTGCTCGACAACTTCCCTGGTTCGGGCACGCAGGCGCACTTGCTCATCGCCGCCCTGCGTAGGCTGGCGCCGGCGTCTGTCATCCACGTCGTCGAACTGGTCGTGGATCAGGCTGTCTTGCAGCGCCGTGTTCGTGAGCGGCGCGTCTGTCATCGATGCGAGCAAGACCCGATCCATGATCCACGTTTGCCCGCTGAACCGAGTCCGGCCGATGCTCAGCGCTGCGCACGCTGTAACAGCATCCTCCATCCCCGCCGCGGCGATGCGCCCCGGCTGCTGGCCGCCCGCATGGAACGCTACGCCGAAGCCGTCGCCGGTATTCGCACCGCATTTGAAGGCGTCGGCATCGAGGTCTTGCAGTGTGACGCTAACCATCCTCCGGAGGAGATCGCTTCCGACCTGTCCCTGCTACTGGCTACTAGGAGTACACCGCTATGACAACGACCGCGCTGCCGCTACCTCGGGTGCGTGAAGGGAGCGACGGCTACGGGCATGCGCGAATGCCGCGAGGGGCAACCGTACCCGAACCCGGGCGGATCGACCGTGTAGCGTACGGCCGCTTCCGCAACGTCTACCTCTACATCACCGAAGCCTGTCAGTTGCGGTGCGAACACTGCTACATGGGCGAGCGCTTGGATCGAGCGCTCAAAATGCCCTTGTCACGGATCATCGACACACTCACCACCTGGCGACGGCTGGGTGGAAGCAAGCTCACTATCCTCGGCGGCGAGCCGACATTGCACCCTGACTACTGCGCAGCGATCCGCTCGGCCGCGCAACTCGGCTTTGAGCACGTCATCACTACGACGAACGCCCAGGTGCCAGCGCTCAAGAAGTTCCGCCAGCTTGAACCGGCTGACTTCGCCTACGTACAGGTCAGTCTCGACGGTGGTAGCGCGGCATCACATGACACCATCCGCGGAGCAGGCACCTTCAATGCGGCGCTCGCCACCACGGCCGAACTGACCAAGCGCGGATTCGACACGCGCATCATCTGCACGGTCAACCAAGCGAACCGCAGCGACGCGCTCAACCTGCTCGATATCGCCGACGAGCTGGGCGTCAGCCTGGTGAAGTTCCACGTCTTCTCGACCATCGGCATCGGGCACGGCAATCCCGAGCTGGCCATGACACCGCCCGGGTGGGTGGACTTCTGTGATCACCTGAACAAGATCGCACCGGGTTACCAGACCCGGGTGTGGTACCAGCCGACGTACGCCCGCCGTGAGCAGATGGCGCGCTACCAGGCCGAGGGTTACCAGGGCTGCATTGGCCGGACACTCGATCGCATCTCGATCTTCCCGGACGGGCGCTGCTACGTCTGCTCCTACCTGTTCGACACCGATCTCTACTTCGCCCAGATGGATGGCGACCGCGTGCGGCTGAACCACGGCGAGAACGAGTTCGACCTGTTCACAAAGCCGCTCGTCGCCAGCGCGTGCGGCGAATGTAAAGCCGCAGCCTGCATGGGCGGTTGCCCGGCCGAGGAGGTCGTCATGGGCGCCAGCTCATGCGACGCCTACGAGGACATCGTGCCGGTCTGCCGTCTCTGGAAATCCAGCGCCAAGCCCGAGGAATGACCAGGGAGAAGGATATGGAAACCATCATCGAGCCGCTACGCGCCATCGATTGGGAAGACATCGACGCAGTAGAAAGCCTGACCCGCAAGGCTCTGGCTGCGCTTACCGAAAATCGGCAGCTAATCCGCGAGAGCTTGCTGACGATGCCCGATCACCCCGAACTGCTGCGGCTGTGCGAGCACTACGACATCCTCGACAAAGTGGTGCTCTACGATGACCCGTCCGGCGTGCGCGTGCGGCTACACGTCTTCCTGCCTGGCTACTTCGACCGGCCCCACAACCACCGCTGGTCCTACGCCAGCACCATCCTGCGCGGCCAGTACCGGCACTACTTGTTCGGTGACGCCAACCTAGACGGGTCAATCGACCCGGCCAGCCTCAAAGCGCTCATGATCCGTGTCGAACAGCCCGGCAGTACCTACGCCCTGCACCACACCATGGTGCACGCCGTAGTGGCCGAGCCCCACACGGTCTCACTGGTGATACGCGGCCCCGCGGTCAAGGACCGCTTCCTGGTCATGGACCGCAAGACCGGCCAGAGCTGGTGGCAGTACGGCGCTAGCCGGGAGTCGACCTCCGATGCCGAGCAGAAGCAAATGAGTCCCGGACGGCTCACTGAGCTGACCAGACGCTTGCAGGAATGGGATCTGTTCTAGGCCGCCGATCGTGACGTTCGTTCCCGCGAGCCGATGACGGCGTGCAGCTCAGCAAGCGTCGGCAGCGGCTCGTGGTGGGCGCGCTCACAGCGCAGCGCGCCGCTGGCACAACCCAAGGTCAGGCAATCATCCATCGGCCAGCCGTTCAACAGACCATAGATAAGGCCGGCGGAGAAGGCAGCACCGGCACAGTGGGGATGGCGGACCAGCGCGCGGAAGGCAGGAGTCGTGAGCTGCTTGGTCTTGCTGGCGGCTACCGCCCCGGCTGCTCCGGCGGTGATCACAGCCCAGGCGGCACCGGTCGCTGTGAGGACTTCGTCGGCAACTCGCGGAGCGGGCTCGCAAGCCGCGTCGTTGACGTTGCTCTGGATGATCAGGCGGGGGTAGCTGCGTACCGCGGTGATGACCGCGGACGACAGCGGCGAACCGCCGAGGTTGAGCAACAGCGGGACATTAGCCGACCGGGCCGCCTCAACCGCACGGATCGCTGCTGTCTCGATGAGCTGGTAACAATCGACGTAGGCGAAGGGGGCACTGAGCAGCGGTGACAGATCCAATGCGGCCAGGGCATTGCTTACGCCGGGCAGGTGCGGGAACCATGTGCGCGTGGCGTCATTGTCGGCGACCACGGCGATCTGCGGTGTCGTCGTGCCCGTCCTCACCTTCGCCGTGGTGGTCACGCCATAACGTTGCAACCAGCCGTGAACCTCGCGGCCCTTCTGCTCGTTCCCGATGTCGTTGGTGAGCAGAAGCGTCGGCACGCCGAACGCGGCCAGCACGGCGGCCACCATGGGCGCGTCCGCTGCGATGGACCGCTCTACGCTCAGGACTTCCGCACCCGAGTTAGCCAGCGGAAAACGCGGCACCTGCCACAGTTCAGCGGCAGCCAGGTAGCTGAAACACACCACCGGCACAGACTGGCTCATCAGTTACCAGCCGTAGACCGAGAAGGCCTCGCCCACGGCGATGTGGCCGAGGGCCACGTGGCAGTAGCCGATCATGCGGTCAGGCAAAGCATCGAGCGGGAACCAGGCAAGCTCGCTGCATTTCCCGGGCTCGCGGTTCTCCGGTGTACCGTCCCACTTCCGGACGGTAAAGAAGAAGGCCGCCCGGCCACCGCTCGATGAACTGTGCATGACATGGGCAAACTCGACATCCTCCGGCGCGATGGTCACACCGATCTCTTCCTTGGCTTCGCGGATAAGCGCCTGCACGACCGATTCGCCGGCTTCAAGGTGGCCCGCTGGCAAGTGCCAGACACCGTCCTCGAAGCCGGTGTTCTGACGGCGGCCGAACAGGACCAAGCCATCAGGGTTGAGCAGGAGCAGATGAACATCACCGGTCAGTTTGTGACGGCGGTTGTCGGGGGGATGGACGGTTGGTTCGGCATTGGACATAGCTATCTCCTACAGCGAGCGCTTAATTCTTGTTGTTGCAATCTTAGCGCTGTGCGCCAGGCGAGGTTATGCGCGTTGCGTATATAAAAAAACAATCATAATTCAGCATCCGGATATCGAACCTGCGATATCACACTCATTTGTAGGTGGGCTCATGAAGTTCACCGTCAGAAATTCTCGGCCAGGTACTAGACGCTAAAGTTTGGCCGCAAATCGCGCTTGCTACGTTTCAGGTGCAGGCCAGTGGTCGCCTGGGCGCGTTCCAGTGTTACAGAATTTGCAATCGAGTTTATCCATATCGTTGATCTCTCCGCAGTCTGCGCAGGACCAGTAAGTTGCCGCCATCGCGATTTCTTGTTTCTGGCCTGCGGCAAATTGCACTGTCATATCCTCATCTGCTTGAGCGCGAGCGATGATAGCAGCCCACGCTGCGGGTTGGCCTTGACTGGCGAGGAGCACTGCTGCCGATGCCGTCCCAATCCTGGTGGGCGAGTCGGCGCTGCCAAGCATACGCTGAGCGATTTCTACTGGGTTATCGTTATTGGTAATCGCTATGCGAGTCGCGGCTGGGCGCCTCATTGCTGGCATCTGGGCGATACGCCCAGCGACGAGTCGGCCGATCACAAGGCTTTGCGCTGGCAGCAGCAGATTATACGCGACATCGGCGATCCACCCTGATCGTGCTCCGAGCGCCTCGACCAAGACCACGACTTCGTCGGAGTTAAGCCTGGTAATGTCACACACAGGTAGGGGTGATGGTGGAGGGGCAAATAGGGGGTCCATGACGTCGGGATCGCCGGAGCGCCAACTCGTAAGCACCGCCATGGCCTGGCCAGCAACGGCGTGCAAGTTCAAGTCGGCGGCGTGCCCAACTACTCGGATCCATGCGGGTAGGAGTTCTTTTTCAGCAGTGAACGCCACGTTGATATCGTCAAGCGTGGCATGGGCCGGGTCGAGCAGATCAGTGAGCGCGAGTAGATCAGCGAGCCTCCACCGCTCCGCTCGGGAAGGATTCCATGCACTCGCGCAACTGGCCGCAGCCTCGAAGAGTATGTCCCACCCATCCCAGAACTCAGTCTTGGTCTGATCCCTCATGAGGAGCTCGAAATCCTCGTCGCGCTTCTGTCTCTCTGGATCGTGGTAGCCGAGCACGTCCAGCCCAACTACTACGCGGCGATAGCCGCCAGCCGAACCGTGCCGCGCGATCCGGAAAATGACGTCTGCGGCCCATGATCCGAGTTGGGGAACGAATGTGATCGCTGCCTCCGCCGCATCATGATGGCCCGGCAGGAGTCGGTACGTTTCACCACCCTCATGCTTGGTGTAGCGTCTGGACACCCTCACCTGTTGCCCTGGCTGGTTATCGGGAATTGGGCGCGCCAGCAGGCGCCTGATGACCTCGGCCTCGTTAGGATGCAATACATCCCGGGAATCGGCCGCCGCGTCGCTAATCGCGGCCATCGCTTCGCCTATCAACCGCTGTTCATCGCCGAGGCAAAGGCCTCTCAGCAGAGCCTGGCGTTCAGATCGCAGGGCGGAAGGAAGCCGCAGTGCGGCTACCCGCCTTGCGTACGGCCATCCGGGGCCACCGGAGCGGGTCACGGTGACCAGAGGACTTGGGCCGCTGCCTGGCGGAGCGTCGTCGTCGGCTTCAGTCGGATCGCGAGCAAGGCCCACTAGTTGAGACATAAGTGTGCTCAGCGACATGTCATCGAGTGCCGCGCCGTCAGCTACGGCATCTGCTGCCCATAGGGCCGCGCGGGACCTGACGACCCGGTCGGCTGACGTGTCTGCCGTGTCGACAAGTATCCGCGCGATGTCAGGGGATATGCCGACCGCCAGGATTACAGGTTCACGCCTGTCGTCGGAGGCGAGCGCGGAAGCGACCCATGCGTGCTGTATCGCCTCGTATTGCCCGGACACCCACATCGCGTCACCGATCTCAGCGAATATCCGACTGCGTGGCTGGATATCGCCGGTGACGGGAGACTTGACGAATACGCCGACGTGCTCATCCCAGAACCGCAAGATCTCTTCGGCCCGTGCGCTCGTCTCTCCCCGCGACAGGCCCCATATGTCAGTCAGCATGGCTGCTACGGCTGCTCGTACCTCGCGAGTAGCGCGGCTGCCGACATCGACGAGCACATGCCCGATCTCCCTGAACCCATCGACAAGCATCTCTTCCCGCATCGGCTGGTGAAAGACCGCCCCCGTATCGGATGCCCGGGTAAGCTCCCATCGCTTCACGGCGTCCAGCACGGTGTCTGCCAGCAGTTGCGCGCGGGTAGCTGGTAGTGGAGCCGATTCGCAGTATGCAGCTTTGAGTGTCACCAGGGTTGCCAGCAGCGGAATGCGCCAGAGATCAGCGCTATCGCGGCGGGTGTCGTCAATCCACTGCTCGCGCTCCTCTACCCAGCCGCCCAGTTCCGCCGCTGGTATGCCGCGATGGCTAGCTACGTGCCTGAGCAAGCTCCGCAGTACCGAGTTAAGCCCGTCCGGCTCGACGAGCGAGACTTCGGGAAAGTGAAGCTTGCGGGCTGCGGCGATCCCGCTGGCGCGGGTAGTGAGCACCAGACCGGTGTCGGCCGGAAGGGCGCCTGCTATGGCGGCCAATCCATCTGCGATAACCCCCTTCCGGCCATAACATTCATCGAGGCTGTCTAGGAGTAGCACGGCATCACTGGATGCGACCGCTTGCTCAAGGACCCGGCGGATCGGCTCCTGCTCCCGCGCTGGAGCTTTCGCCGTAGCCGCCCGGATCAGGAGCGGCAAAGTGATGTCGGAATTGCCTCGGGGAAGATCCTTGGCGATCTCGGGGAGATGGATAAGCACCGGAATCGGTGCCCTCGGCTCAGCCGCCCAGCGGGCAGCAAGCTGCTTCAGAGCAGTTGACTTGCCGGTTCCCGGCAGACCGGTCAGGAGCATCCTTGGCCATCGGCGCGCTATATCAAGCAACTGATGGTCGCGCTCTTGCGACGTATGGTCGCGGTGGCCGCCCGGACGGGCCACAGAAACTTTGATGGATTCGGCGAGCAAAGAGTAGCGCAGTGGCGGCAGGTCATCGCGGAGCATGGCGTACTCCAGCAGCCCGTCGCAGTCTGCCAGCCGCTTCCGGTACGCTGCCAGCGCATCGAGTTCGGCGCGTCGGCGCGGACCTGCCGGGCCATCTGCGTCAGCAAAGACCTCCAAACCCGCGTCAGCCAGGATGTTCAGCCATTCATCGATGCCGCCGCCCGTGCCAGCTACCGCTTGCTTCCGGAAGGCCTGTTGCAGTGCATCAATGGCCTTGGAGCCCGAGCGCGTGGGAACCACCACACCGTCGAGCAAGCTGGCTGCATAACGGAAATCCGGATCCAATGCTGTTTCTGCAGCCACCGTCAGCACGATGGCGGCATCCAGTACTCGCTCCGCTACCGCCGCTTCGGTGCCGGTCGGCGTCCTCTTACGGACGGCGGCTAGCGCGTCCTGTTCGCCAGGAAGGAAGGGGCCTTTAACCGGCCGTCGCCGCCTCGCCAGAGCGCTCCCGAGATGTCTGACGGGTCCTTGCGGATGTCCTGTTACAAGGCCTACCCATTGACGTGGAAGCAGATCCGGAGCCTGACGGACCCACTGGGCCACGGTCTCGCTCAGAAACCGGTTGTCTCCACATGTCCGCTTGGCTTGTAGAAGCAACGCGGTTCCGTCTTTCAGTTCACACCGCAAGTCATCGACGGCTTCCCCAGTCTCGAAAGAGATCGTGGTAGGAGGCGGGCCGTCTTCGGAATGACCAGCCGCTTCCAAGCCGCGGCCGACCAGTCCGTGCGCTGCCAGGTACGCCGCAACACCGCTGCGGTGGAGGCTTCCTCCCTCGTTCCCCCGGCCGCCAGAGGAACCAGCCTGGTTCCGACTCGTCATGGTCGCCAATGCCCTATCGCTGAGTCGCCCGCGATGCACTCGCAGGTAGATACCGTCCGCATGGGAGGCTACTACCACTCCGATCGGAGGTAGCGCTCTCGTGCTGGATGTCCGGCCTCGTGATGAATTATCGGGTGGGCCTGCGTGCCCGTGGTGGTGATGGCCGACGTGCTGGCCGCAGATCGGTTTGATCGGGGTCGGCGTGTCCGGGTGCGGGTGGCTGGAGGCCGGGCGCGGCCAACGGGAAGGATAGCGCCGCGAGTTGGGCAGCGGTGCCGGTCCGCCGGGCCGCGCGGGGCGGCGGGGAAGCCGAAGTCGGGCGCGCGGCGGCGTGGAGGCGTTCGGCGGCGCGCAGTGCGGCGGCGGCCTGGTCGGCGTGCTGCTGGGATTCGCGGAGTTCGGCGACGGCTTCGGCGAGCGCGGCCAGCTTGGCGATGAGCACGAGCGAGGCCATCGATCGGTCCTGGGTGACATAAGCGAACGCCGACAGCAGCCGGGCGGCCTGCCGCAGCTGGTTCCCTACCGGGGATGGTGGTGGGATACGACCGTTAGGTGAGCGGGCGGCGCGGTCGTAAGCGTCGGCGGCCTGCTGCAGGACGCGGCTGCCCAGCATGGCGGCGGCCACGTGCAAGGTGTCGGAGGTGGCCCAGGCCGCGTCGGCGGCGGCAGCCGGGTCGGTCCAGGCCAGGTGACGGATCTGCGCGGTGGCGTCGGCGGCGATCTTAGTGGCGTGCTCCCAGACCGCGTTCCGCTCCTGGGCGGTCAGGTCCGGACGCACGCGGCCGGGCGTCGCCCGGCCCGGTGTCCACCGCTGGCGCAGCTTCGGCCAGCTCAAGTCCGGGGCGAGCTTTCCGCCGCCGTACCAGACCGGGCCGCCGTCCTTAGCGGTGTCGCTGGGCAGCGCGACCGAGTACCCGGTGACCTGGCCGGGGTTCTTGACGCTGAAGCGTTGGCGCGTCAGCACCCCGGCCTGGCCGAGACGGGCGAAGAACTCCTGCTCGCTGTTCGCAGACGCGGCGGCGGTGGTGACCTGACGGCGCAGCGTGATCCGGGGGGCCTCGTCCAGGCCGCGGCGGGCGGCCTTCTCGTTTTCGGCGCGGGTGGGGCGGCGGGCCGCGGTGCGGTCGGCTGGGGCGGTGGAGCGCAGCCCATAGCGTTGCTCGGCGGCCAGGCAGGCGGCGCGGACCTTATACCTCTCCCACGACACGCTGGGCTTGCCGCCGTCCTGGCGGGCCAGCATCGCCACGATGTGAATATGGTCGTTACCGTGCCGCACCGCGACCCAGCGGACGGCTTCGTCTTCCTGCCCGTAGGGTGACAGCCCGGTGCGGTCCATCACCTCGTGCGCGATGGCGGCCCATTCGTGGTCGCTGAGCATCCGGTCTTCCGGCGCGGCGCGCATCGAGCAGTGCCACACCGGCCGCTCGTAGGCCCGCTTGCCCAGGGCGGCCTGCGGTTGCAGCAGCAGGCCGGTCAGCTTGGTAAAGTCGCGTTTGCCGTCGGCTCGCAGCGGGGGTTCCAGGTCAGCGGGGTGACGCCACCCGGCCACTATGTGGGGATCTGTATGTTCTTCCCGGCGTCCGGGACCAAAAAGGTAATAGAGCAGCGGCTGGACGTGTTCCCCGCGCGGGGTGCTGATCTTCCCGATCACCCGGTCACCGTCACCGTTGCCGCGATCTTCACCGCAGGGCTTTGCGTACCGCGTCGGCTACGGCGTCGATATGGTCGGCACGGCGCGTGCTCTCAGCCGCGTAGACGGGCAGTTCCCCCGTGGCCTGTCCGGTGGCGTTCAGCTTGGCGACCGCCTGGTTCAAGTTGGCAATGATGCGGCGGACCAGCCCGGCCGCGCTCATCAACTCGATCAGCACCAGCTCCAGCGAGTCCTGCCCGCTGACCGTGGTGCCGTTCGCGGCGGCCTCCAGCACCACCGTCGCGATGTACGCTCGCCGGGCCATCCCTGCCCGCCCGGCCGCCTCCACGAGAGCGGCATACTCCTCATTGTTCAGCGTGAACTCCACCGTCCGGGTGCGCGGGACCGGCTGCCGGGCTCGCCGCCTTCCCTGGCCGCCGGGGCCGGCCTGGCTGTTGCCGTTGATGGTTCCTGCCATTGCTAATGCTCCCCGTTAGCTGCACCCAATTCCTGGTCACCTTTGTTTGCCTCCCGCTGATTAACCCGCCAGGAGGCTTTACTGGTGGCCATGTTCTGCTGTCAGTGTATGTCGGGACCGCGCCCGGTCCAGACGTAAGAGGGGTATTAGCTCACATCTTGCTCCGCGGCCCTAACGGCTACATTCACGCGAGGTAGGAGGCGCTGGCTAATGGCGGACATTCCTTCTCCTCGACGCTGACCTGACGGTCATCCAAGTGCGCCGGAGAGCGCATTGGGAACCTGGCCGATGGCAAGGTTCCCAATGCCTCTGCCAGGTTGCCAGTTGCGTTGAACCGCAGGCCAGCCACCGGACGCAGGTGTCCCGGTGAGGCCACAGTGACACCTGAGGCGGACCGGTGACTCCAACTGGGCTAGTGCTCATAGGAATGCACGGGCACCCGGGCGGGAACGTAATCAGGGTTTACATGTTCGCTGACAGAGAATTTTTCCGTGCTGTTTTAGTGATGGCCAGTGCTGTCTAGTTATTCCCAGTGCGTTCTAGTGATGCCCAGTCGGGTTTAAAGAGGTCTATGTTGCCGCACAGTAATTTGCCGCCCGGCCACAAATAGCTAGCCTTCATATCATGCGTGCCAGGGGATCAGCACCGCAGCCGGAAACCAAAACCGGGATGACAAGCCGGCCGGGTACCCGCCCGGCTGCGCGGGCGGGTCACGGCGGCTCGCCACCTCATCTGGACGAGGACGCAGACCTGGATGCCTACATCCAGCGGCTCGTCGATGCCGCCCCGCCGCTGACAGCCGAGCAGCGGGATACGCTCGCGCTCCTGTTGCGCCGCCCGCGACGAAGGTGAGCGGCCCAGAGAGGGTCTTATGTCCCCGGTGGTGCGGCCCGGACGGCACACGCTGTGCTCCTGGGTCAGGAGACCTCGTGGCGTTCCCAGCCAGGGGGCAGCTTGGGCAGGCCGATCAGCACGTCAAGTCCGAGGTGTTCCCGCAGGAGGGACTTAAGGTGGCGGCCCTCGATGATCTCGATGCGGCTGCCATTGCGGGCGGCGAAGTCGCGGCTGGCCTTGCCCACCCAGGAGGTGGTGACCAGCACGCCCTTGGCGGCGTTCTTGTCCTCCATCACCCCGGCCAGCGCATGCACCGCCTCCAGCCCGACGATCTTGCTGTACCGCTTGGCCTGGATGATGCACAGCCCGCCGACGATCGGGTCCTCATTGACCGCGACCCCGTCCACCCCCTCGTCCTTGGAGGCCTGGGTCACCCACGACTTCAGGCCCATCGCCTCGAACAGCTCCCGGATCAGGTGCTCGAACTCCACCGGCTTGAGTGCCAGCAGATCCGGGCGGCTATCCAGCCCTGCGACGACGTTCATCTCCTCCACGAACTTGAACTTCCTCAAGTCGAACTGCACCACAGGCGTGACAGCTTCCAGGTCATAGGGGTGCGGGGAGATCAACGCGTTGAGGTAGCTCCGCAGGCACGCCTTGGGGTCCAGCTCAGGCTCGTCCAGGACGATGCCAGCGAACTCCTCACGCGGGGCGTGCACGCTGAGCAGCAGGGGCCGGACCGGCTTGCCCGTGGCGCGGTCTTTGGCCGAGACGTACCCGTTGAACACGATCCCGCTGACCAGCGCCGCCGGGGCGACATCAAACGCCTCAGCCAGCGTGCGCAGCGCCACCCGGGCGATCAGCCTCTCATACAGCTTGTTGACCTCGGCTGCCTTCCGCGGCTCCGGGACGACCTCGTCCTTGGTCTTCACATACCGGTAGCCCGTCACCGCAGGGATAACGTCCTGGCGAGGCAACTCGTACTCGACCCACAGCTCCCGCGACTCGGGTATGTACTGTGCCGCGGACGAGCCATCCAGGCCATCGGGGTACACCGAAGTCGCCAGTGCCCGCTGGATCGCTTCCACGAACGCTTCCGGGCCGTCCGCGTTGAACGCGTCCTCGGCGCGGCGGCTGCGCGCGGCCAGGTTACGGTTGCGTTCGATCAGCAGCCGCTCGAACGCGGCGACCGTGGCCCGCACCGCCTCGGTCCTGACCTCAGCTTCCGAGATCCGCCGTTCCACCGCACGGCGACGCCGGTCAGCCTCCCCGGCCTGCTGCTCCCGGCGCTCTGCGGCCTCCCGGCGCTGCCGCTCGCGCGCCTCGGCCGCCGCCTGGCGTTCCCGCTCCCGCTGCTGCTGGGCGGCCAGCCGCTCCGCCTTCGCTGCCTCCTGCTCCCGGGCGCGCTCAGCCTGCTGCTCCTCACGGAGCCTGGCCTGAGCCGCGCGCTCAGTCTCCCGCCGCTCCTGCGCGGCCTCCTTCTCCATCTGGGCCGCGACCCTGCGTTCTTCCGCGGCCCACGCCCTGGCGGCCTGTTCTTCCAGCTTCTGTTGCTGCAACTTCGCCTTCTGGCGGGACTCATACATCTGGGCGAGCAGCGACTTGCGCCTGGGCATCACGTTCTCCGAGCAGGCAGAAGCACATCACGGCCGCAACAGACCGCGATAAGGGACCCACTTAACGTAACCGACAAACCGGCGTCTTCCAATACCCCGCACGCTGGCCGGGCAACCCGGCCGCGCTGCCCGCGTCAGCAGGGCAAGAACCTGACATCTGCCGTGCGCCTTGGACAAGAACGCATCCGGAAAGACGCGTCCAGGCTAGTCTCAGGCGGCGTATGGCCGTTTCCAGTCCACCGCGACCGTGGCCGGGTCGAACGCGCGGCGCGCACCCCGGCCCGGGGAATGCAGGGTGATGGTCATCAGCGTCTTGATGGCCGCGCGCTTGATGCTGATGTCCAGCTCTGCCCACGTGGCGGCGACGTTCTCGGCGGCCACCAGCGGGGCCAGCACGTTCTCCCGGGACGCGTTGTCCAGCTCGGCGCCGATCTGGGCCAGCCGGGCGTTCCCCGCCTCGGTGGCCTTGAGCATCTGCGCGCGGGTGATCTTCCCCAGCGCCCGGTCGGTGGCCATTTCCTCCAGGTTCTTGCGGATCGCGGCGGCCTCCTCCCGCAGCGCGCCCACGTCGATGCCGTTCTCTTCGACGGCGACCAGGTCGGCGGCATCTTCGCGGGACAGCCTGGCGACGGCGAGCTTCTCGATGAACCCATCCACCGGCACAGACTGCCGGGCCACATGCCCGCCTGTATAACTGCGGTTACGGGTGGCCGGGTTGCACCGGTAAATGTGATGGCCGGTATGGCTGGGCATGCCGGTGACCACGTTCCCGCACGGGCACAACGCCAGCCCGCCCAGCAGGGTCCGGACCCCGCGCGGCGGTTTGCGGGTGGGGTCTTCCAGGATGCCCCGCACCGCCCGCCAGGTCTCCTCACCCACCAGCGGCTCCCACTGCCCTTGGCCGACGATCTCCCCATGGTAGGCCGACAGCCCGGCGATTCTCGGGTTCAGCAAGATGCTGCGGATGCTGGTCCGGTTCCACTTCGTGGTGCCGCGCTGGGCCTGCTGCGGCGGCTTGAGGTCAAGCTTGGCCCACTCCCGCATGACCCCGCTGATCGTCCCGCCCCCGAGCAAAGCAGCGCACGCCTCCGCGACGGCCGGGCCTTCGGCGGGGTGGGCGGTCACATGGTCATCCAGGTACCCGAACGGGCGGGGGCAGCCGGTGAACCGCTTGCCGTTGATCGCGGCCTGCTCGAACGCCAGCTTCTGCCGCTCGGCCTTGCGTTCCTGCTCCGCCTTGGCCATCGCGATCAGGATGCGGGCGTGCAGCCGGCCGGAGTCGGTGCCCAGGTCGATGCTCCCCTCCACCTCAGCGAACCGCACCCCGGCCCGGTCGAAGCGCGGGATCAGGTACTCCAGGTCCAGCGGCTCGCGGATGAACCGGTCCCATTTGAAGCACAGCACCGCGTCCACCATGCGGGCATCGACCAGCCGCATCGCTTCCTCATACCCGGGCCGGTACTTGCCGGGCTTGGTCGGGTCCTTGCGGGTCACCCCGATGTCGTTATCCGACAGCCGGTAGACCACCGTCCAGCCGCGCTCGTTGGCCTTCTGTTCGAGCTTGGCCATCTGGTTGGCCACGCCGTGCGCGTCATGTTTCTTGTCCATGCTGATCCGCACGTAGATCAGGCACCGGACCACTGGGCGCTTCAAGACGTCGGTCAGATCGGCCTCGGCTGATATCCGTATTGCCTCGCCTGTCGTCATATGTATTATTATAACGGGCAGGAGCCACCCTGCCGACATCATCACAGAGCCAGACAAAGTAACGGGTCGCGGCTAAAACAGCCAGGCCGGGCGCCTTCCGCTGGCAGCCCCCGCCTGGCTGGAATACGCCACTGAGCCGACCAGCTACCGCGCCGCCTAGCCTTAGCAAGGGCAGGATTAGCCGCCCGAGACCGGCCCGGTTCAGCTCGATGATGTGTCGCTCCACGACATGTTGATCTCGCGTTCGAAATTGACGTATCCGGCACGGCGGAAGGCGTTCGCCATGGGGGTGTTGCCCAGGTCGGTTGAGGCTCGGATGCGTGGGACCTGCTGCTCAGCCAGGACGCGGGTGCCCTCGGCGAGGATGTCGTCGATGTAGCCGTTGCCGCGGTGTTCGGGCAGGACAGCGATGTAGGAAATGACCGGGTTGTAGCCGTTGTGGGCGGGGACCACGAACCCCACTGGCACGCCGTCAGGCAGGGTCGCGATCCGCCACCAGTCTCGTGGGCTGGTGTATCGCGCGAGTTCCTCCTGGTAGTGCTGGACCGCCGTGTCATGGACGGACATCGTGGTCAGGCTGCGACGGCTGTGTGCGTCCAGCGTTCCGTCAAGTACCGAGGTCATCAGGGTCAGCAGTTCCTCGGTGTCCCGGACCGGTCGGAACATCAGGCGCCCGCGCGGTTCCGGAATCAGGGTTCCTGGCCGCCACTCCAGGCGAAGCCGCTCGACGAACAGCCGGGCACCGGTGCCTTCCAGGATCGTCATGCGATCCTGCACCACTTGCTTGGCGGCGGAGCTGTCACGCCAGTCGGGCTGGACGAAGCGGCTGTATCCGGGAGGACAGGACCGGTCAGGGACCGTACTGGTCATCGCGGTGCGCAAGAGCCGAGCGCCAAAGTCCATGCGATCGGAAACTGGGAGGCTGTCATCGATGTCGAAAAGATCCAAGAGGAACGGTTTGCCGGCTCCTGACCGGCTCCACCAGGCGGCCCTGGCCAGCAGCCGGTCACCCCGCAGCGCGACCCACATCCATTCCGGCCGACGGCGGCCTTCGGCAAGGTCGTCGGCCAGTTCCTCGTTCAGGACGTAGGGCAGCTGGTTGAAGAGGCCGACTTCTTCGCGTCCGGTGATCGGACGTATGGCCAGGTCGTTCAGCTCCATGATGCTGGTCCCGGGATCATTACTGCCGACCGCCGAATTGCCAGTTGTGCACCTCGATGTCGGCGTACCGGTCGGGGGTCAGGATGGCCCTCGCCGCTTCCGGGTCCCGCGCCCGGACCAGCGCCGCCGCGCCCAGCCAGGTGGTGCCGTTGTCGGACAGCAGCGGCCCGCAGGCGATCAGCTCGTCACGGTCGGCCGACACGGCTAGGTCGTCGGCCGAACTCGCGCCGTGACCCGCGCCGAGGCCGAGCACCAGGTACCGGTTACCGCCGCTGCGGCCGCCGGGGAAGTCCCACATCGTGCGTCCCAGCAGGTTGCGCCACCGGCGCAGCAGCACGTCCCGGTACACGCCGGCCTGGTAGTTCGGCTCATCGAAGGCGAACGCGCGGGCGGCGGCGGGATCGGGCAGGTCGACGATGTGCACGCTGCCAGTGGCCGTTTCTCCGTCGTCGGCGAGGGTAGGGCCGCGGGCGATCATCTCAGCCTGGTACCGGTCCATATAGGACCAGTGCTCCTCCAGCAACTCCGCACGCAGTGCCATGGACCCCCGCCGGTCACGGTGATAGCAGAAGAATTCCACTACCACAGTCTTCACCATGACGGCCGGATTAGGATCTCCCGGCCGGGGCAGGGTTAGGGTCGCTCTGTCACGCCACCGACAGGTCGCCCTGTCACGCCACCGACAGTGAGTGTGCTCTCATGGTTGTCAGCGACCGGTTCGTACGCGATCAGCTCGGCTTTGTGCTGGGCCGGGACGTTATCGACACGCCCGACGGCCAGATCCGGTCCCCCGGCGTACCCAGCCAGGACACAGCCGGAGCAAGAACAGGAGCCAGAGCCGGAGCCGGAAAGACACTGCTCCCCGCCAGCGCTCAGCTGTTCATGCTCAGCTTCCTGATGCTGTTCGTGGAGCTGGCGCTGATCCGGTGGTCCGGGGCACTGGTCGTCTATCTTTCGTATTTCTCCAACTTCGTCCTGCTCGGCAGCTTCCTCGGCATCGGCATCGGCTTCCTGCGGGCGCGGTCGAAGGTGAACCTGTTCCCATGGGCACCGGTGGCGCTGGCGCTGCTCATCGGGTTCGTGCGAGCGTTCCCGGTCCAGGTCATCAGGACCGGGAGCCAGCTCATCTTCTTCGGCTACGGGACCTTCCACGCGAGCGGGCCGCCCACCTGGGTCACGCTGCCGATCGTCTTCCTCGCCGTGGCCGCGGTGATGGCGATGATCGGGGAGGGGGTGGCCCGCACCTTCGTGAGGTTCCGGCCGCTGGACGCCTACCGGCTGGACATCGCCGGGAGCCTGGCCGGGATCGTCGCGTTCTCGCTGCTGTCGTTCCTCGACGCCAAACCGGTCATCTGGGCGCTGATCACCGGCGTGGTCATGCTCCTCATCTACGGCACCCGCACCGGCCTGGTCCAGTTCGTCGCCGTGACAGCGCTGGTCATGCTGCTGTGGTCGGAGTCGCTGTCGTCGGCCGACATCTGGTCGCCGTATTACCGCATATCAGTGACCAAGGGCAACCACCTGTACGCCGTGAACGTGAACGGGATTCCGCACCAGAACATCGTCCCGGTCGCCAGGCTGGACAAGGTGTACTCGCTGCCCTACCAGCATGCCCCGGGCAATCCGCTGAACAACGTGCTCATCGTCGGGGCGGGCACCGGCGACGACGTCGCGAACGCGCTGCACGAGGGCGCCAGGCACATCGACGCGGTGGAGATCGACCCGCAGCTGTACCAGCTTGGCAAACGGCTCAACCCGGACCATCCTTACGCGAACCCGAAGGTGACCGTCCACATCAACGACGGAAGGGCGTTCCTCGAACAGACCAGGACCCGCTACGACATGGTCCTGTTCGCGCTGCCCGACTCGCTGACCCTGGTCGCCGGGCAGTCGTCGCTGCGGCTGGAGAGCTACCTGTTCACCCTCCAGGCCGTGCAGTCGGCCAGGGACCACCTGAACCCCGCCGACGGCGTCTTCGCCATGTACAACTACTACCGGGAGAACTGGCTCCGCGACCGGCTGGCCGGCACGCTGCAGACCGTCTTCGGCCACGCGCCATGCGACGACGACGAGCAGTACTCGCTGTCCATGCTGTCGGTCAGCGTCAACCCGGCCGCCATGCACTGCCCCACGCTGTGGCAAAAACCGGCGCACGTGGTGCCGCCCGCCACCGACGACCATCCGTTCGTGTACCTGAACGGCAACACGATCCCCTCGCTCTACCTGATAACACTGGGCCTCATCCTGCTGGCGTCGCTGCTGCTGGTCCGCCTGGCCGGCGGACCGTACCGGCGGATGGCGCGTTACACCGACCTGTTCTTCATGGGCGCGGCTTTCATGCTGCTGGAGACGAAGAACATCGTGCAGTTCGCCCTGCTGTTCGGCACCACCTGGTTCGTCAACGCGCTGGTCATCGGCGGCGTGCTCGTGGCGGTGTTCGCCGCCGTGGAGGTATCGCGCAGGGTGCGGATCCCGCGGCCCGCCCTGCTGTACGCCGGGCTGCTGGCCGCCCTGGTCCTGTCCTGGGCCGTCACCCCCGCGACGCTGCTGTCACTGGACCCGGTGCCTCGCTTCGTCGTGGCGGTGGTCATCGCGTTCGCCCCGATATTCCTGGCCAACATGGTGTTCGCGCAGCGGTTCCGCGAGGCCGGGGACTCCGGCACCGCCTTCGGCGCCAACCTGCTCGGCGCCATGGTCGGCGGTGTCCTCGAGTACCTGTCGCTGATCATCGGCTACCGCTGGCTGCTGGGCGTGGTCGCGCTGCTGTACGGGCTGGCGTTCGTGACCGGCCGGCGCCACCTGGCCCCGGGCTTTGGGGCCGGACCCCAAAGGACTTGGGCTCAGACACCAAGCTCAGGCTGATTGAAATGGTGGTCTGCGCCATTGCTCACGCTGCGCGGCTATGCGAGCGTCAGCGGTGTGAACAGGTTCGCGCTTCCATCGGAGATCGCCAACGCGCCGGGAGCCGAAGACTGGCGGTCAATGTATCCGTACTTCACGCGGTTCCAGCCCGAGGATGACAAGCGCTTCTGGTTTTACAACTCGATGCACTTCCCCGAGCCGATGCCGGCGTTCGATACGATCACCGCCGAAATCCCGTACAGTGCCATCGGCGCCAACACGGCCCGTGTCTTCGTCTTTCCCACCACGCTCGGCATCGAGCACCGCATCATCAACGGGCGCGTGTACATCACCGCGATCCCGGTAACCGATCCTGAGGAAATAGCGAAACGCGCCGCTATTTTCGGCGAGCGGGCCGGTTACTACTACGAGAACTGGGACACCCTCTACGAGGGCTGGAGGAAGCGCATCCAGGGCCTGATCAGCGAGATCGAGTCGGTCACCGTCCCCGAGCTGCCCGAATTCGAGGACGCCGGCGTGGTCACCGAGGCGGCCGGGGTCGCGCAGAACCACTACGTCCGGGAGAACTTCCACCGCTGCCTAGACCTGTTCTCGAAGATGTGGCACCACCACACCGAGTTCCTGATGCTCGGCTACGGCGCCTACGTGGTGTTCTTCCAGTTCTGCAAGCAGGCCTTCCCGGAGATCAGCGATCAGGCGGTGGCCCGCATGGTGGCCGGCATCGACGTGATGATGTACCGGCCCGACGACGAACTGCGCGACCTGGCCCGGGTGGCCGTCGACGTCGGCGTGGACGACCTGTTCACCGAGGGATGTTCGCCGGAGAAGGTGCTGTCCGCGCTGGCCAGCCGTGGCGACCAGGGCATGATCTGGCTGTCCGCGTTCGAACGCGCGCGGAAGCCCTGGTTCAACGTATCCACCGGGGACGGCTTCTACCACCACCACCGGAGCTGGTCTGACGACCTGACCGTGCCGTTCGCGGCGCTGTCCCGCTATGTCGCCCAGGTACGCGAAGGCACGCTGTCCGATCGCCCCACCGAAGCGCTGCGCGCCGAGCGGGAGCGCATCGCCGCGGAGTACCGCGGCCTGCTCGCCACCGATGAGGCACAGGCCGCGTTCGACCAGATGCTCGGCCTGTGCCGCCGGGTCTTCCCGTACGTGGAGGACCACAAGTTCTACTGCGAGCACTGGTTCACCACGCAGTTTTTCGGCAAGATCCGGGAGTTCGGCGGACTGCTGGCCAGGTCCGGCGTGCTCGCCAATGCCGAGGACGTGTTCCACCTGCACCACACCGAGATCGACCAGGCGCTGTCGGATGTCATGCTGGCCTGGTCGGCGGGCGGAACCCCACTCGGCGCCGCGCATTTCCGGCCAATCATCGCCGAACGCAAGCGGATGCTGGAGGCACTGCGCAAGTGGTCTCCGCCGCCCGCGCTCGGGCCGGTGCCCGAGGCGCTCAACGACCCGGCCGTGCGCATGCTGTGGGGGGTGACCCAGGAGAGCGTCAAAAGCTGGCTGCGCCCGCCGGATGGTGAGATCCGCGGCTGCGGCGCGTCGTCGGGCGTGGTAGAGGGCATGGCGCGGGTGCTGACCGACGTGAACCAGATCGGCCAGATCCGTGACGAGGAGATCCTGATCTGCCCGGTGACGGCGCCGAGCTGGGCGCCGGTGTTCGGCAAGATCAAGGCGGCGGTCTCGGACATCGGCGGGTCGATGTCGCACGCCGCCATAGTCGCACGGGAGTACGGCATGCCGGCCGTCGTCGGTACCGGGGACGCCACCAAGCGGATCCGCACCGGCCAGCGGGTGCGCGTCGACGGTGATCGCGGCGTCGTCCAGGTTCTGGAATGATTTTTGTCCGCGGTCTGGAGGACCTCAGCGTCGCGGACCGGGGCACGGCCGGCGGCAAGGCGGCCAGCCTCGGTGAGCTGCTGCGAGCCGGGCTTCCCGTGTCGCCTGGCTTCGTTGTGACAGCTACGGCGTTCACCCGGGCCATGGCCGCACTCGGTCTGGAGGACATCGAGAAGCTGCCGCCCGCCGCTGTCCGCGCCCGGATCACCGCGGCGCCGGTGCCCGGTGACGTGGCCGCCGAGATCACCGCCCGGTACGACAAGCTTGGTTCCGGAACCGCGGTGGCGGTCAGGTCCAGCGCCACCATGGAGGACAGCGCCGAGGCCAGCTTCGCCGGCATGTGCGACAGCTACCTCGGGGTGCGCGGCCACGGCGACGTGCTCGACCGGGTGCGGGCATGCTGGGCCAGCCTGTACAACGACGAGCTGGTCACCTACCGGCACCGGATCGGCCGGTCCGAGCATGGCCTGGCCATGGGTGTCGTCGTCCAGCGGATGGTCAGCCCGCGCGCGGCCGGTGTCATGTTCACCCGCAGCCCGGTGACCGGCGACAGCTCGGTGGTCGCCGTCGAGGGAACGTGGGGGCTGGGCTCCGCGCTGGTGGCCGGCGAGGTCACACCGGACGGCTTCACGGTCAGCAAGGTGACTGGCGAGATCACCGCGCGCAGGCTTGGCGCCAAGCTGCGAATTCATTCTTTCGACGCGAACGATATCGGTATCAAGGTCAGGGACATCCCGCTCGGCCAGCGTGGTGAGCCGTGCCTGACCGACGACCAGGTCCGGGAACTGGCGCGGCTCGCCCGGCAGGTCGAGGATCACTACGGCACGGCGCAGGACATCGAGTGGGCGCTGCTCGACGACGGCAGCGTGGTGCTGCTGCAGGCCCGCCCGGAGACGGTATGGGCGGCGCGAGATGCCCCTCCCGTCGCGGCCCCGAAGGCCCGGCCCAGCGATCACGTGCTCGCGATGTTCGAGACCACGCGCCGATGGAACTGACCCCCGAGGACCTCGAGGAAATCCTCGCGCTCCTCGACTCGCTCCCCTACGACGAACTGGACCTCCAGACCCCCCGCTTCCGCCTGACCCTGACCCGCACCCCCACCGGCTGGACCCAGTCCACCTACCACACCTCCCCCACCACATCAGTCTCCCCCA
>Ga0213881_10000113_pt1 | contig 65131 bp, 70 predicted proteins | sample BarmaccoBMER_R08_FD_160104 | JGI IMG/M metagenome (GOLD analysis project Ga0213881, IMG submission 160104) | Barbacenia macrantha exposed rock microbial communities from rupestrian grasslands, the National Park of Serra do Cipo, Brazil - ER_R08 ...
CGCCGAACTCACCGTCATCGGTGGCGCCTCGCCACCGATCGCCGCGCAACTACGACGGACGACCGGGAATCCGCGAGTGTCCTACTCTGCGGGAGCACCTCAAGCGCTTTACGAACAACTCCACAACGCCGACGCCGCGCTCATCATCATGGACCCGGCCAGTGCTGTGGAGTCCCGGATACCCGCCAAGACGTACGACTACCTCGCCACTGGCGTTCCCGTGATCGCGATCTGCCCACCCGACGCAGCAGTGCTCCAGATCCCCGAGGCGCGGCGCTTCTACCACGTCCACCACCGTGACATCGACGGACTGACCACGCTGCTGCGCCACACTAGGCAGCACCGCACCGCCCTACGCCCCGGGCCGCTCGGCGCGGGACCCACCCGGGAGCAGGGCGTCGCAACGCTGCACGCCTTGCTCCACCACCTCGTGACCGGAGGCGTCGGTCTCGCCGGGTGACGAACGCCAGGTGGGCGGTCAGGCGCTCAGCTCGGCGGCGAGCAGGGCCCGCCACTGGGCGGTAGGGATGGCCAGCAGCGGGCTGGCGGGGCCGAATTTGCTGTCGCGGATGCCGACCCAGCCGGGCAGCTCGGTGGTGATCTCCACACAGCCGTTGGCGCCCTGGCTGTAACGGGACTTGCGCCACCCGGCCGCGGTGGTCAGCGCGGCGAGGGCATAGTCGTGGTTCATCTCAACTCCTCGATGCGGCGGACCAGCAGGGTTTGGGACTCCTCGGGGGTGCGGGCCTGGATCTGGATGCGCCGCAGCGTGTTGCGATAGGTCATGATCTCGACTGGGTCCTCGTAGTAAGTCGCCCCGATCCGAGACTCGACGTAGGCGATTCCCGGATCGCCGACCAGCTCGGGCGGGAACGTCAGGATCATGAAGGTCCCTTCGATCCCGGCGTGCACGCCGACCTCCAGCGGCAGCACCTGAATGGTGAGCATGGGCAGCTGGAGCAGCTTGACCAGGTGGTCCAGCTGCTCCAGGAGGACCTGCGGCTCACCGGCGGGCCGGTGCAGCACGGACTCGTCCAGCACGCTCCATACTGCCGGCGGGTCCGGCTGGCGGAGGAGCACGTCCTGGCGGGTCATCCGCAGCTCGATGCGCAGGGCAACCTCGGCGTCGGCCAGCTCGGGCTCGCCGGCCCGGATGACGGCCTTGGCGTAGGCCGGTGTCTGGAACAGCCCCGGCACGACCATCGAGTCGTAGCTGTCGATCTGCACCGCTGAGGACTCCATGCCCAGATAGAGATCGAACCATTCCGGTGCGGCGCCCTTGAAGGGCAGCCACCAGTCGCGGCCCTTGCGGGCGGCGTCCACCAGCTCCAGGAACGCCGCGGTGCGCTCGGCGACGCCGTAGAAACCGAGTAGCACCTCCAGCTCGGCGGCCTTGGGCAGGTTGCGCATGGTCTCCAGATGCGAGATGTGCGAGGGGACGCAGCGCAGCCGCTCGGCCACCTGCTGGCGCTTGAACCCCGCCCCTTCCCGCAGCCGGCGCAGCTCCAGCGCTACGTACCGCCTGAGCACGGTCGGACTCGAGGACGTGACCATCCGCGGCTCCTTCGTACGCGCACACACCACCCGAACAGGCGTATCCGACCCCATTCCGCAGTATTACATCACCATGTATCGCGTTACTACGTCACGGTTTCCGTGTTGTTCAGGTACACCGTAGTCCCTGGCGGACCAATAACGCTAACGCCCAGGAAGCTACCCGGTCAGCGGAGAGCGGCGCTGGCCTACCGCACCCACGACATGCTGGACCCAGACAACCCGTTGCACAGCACCGAAGACGCGGTCGAATGGCGCCTCTACGGCGACGTCGTGACCGTGGTCAACGCCTTGCTGTCGTTGCCCACGCCCGAGCCCACCGAGAGCCCGGCACAGATCTTGGCCGCGGCGCTGGACCCGCCCGACGAATCCGGTGCCTGATCCCCCGTTCCCACCCAGACCCCGGCTGGTCCGTCGGTTGAGGACGCCCTCCCCCGACGCGCCAACTCCCGACGGCCAGCCGGCCCCGGCGTCATCGGAGTGTTCCGCGGAACCGCCCCCAAGCCGGTGGGCGACCTCATTCGCTACGCTGCCGGACGTGGCTGCCGAGGAACTGCCCATTGAGGATCCAGCCGCCCTGGGTCGAGCCCTCGACCGGGTGGCACGTGGTGAGGTTGTGCACCTGCTACGGGATGGCCGCCCGGTTGCTGATCTGGTACCCGCCGGTGCCGGCTGCAGCGCCCCGCAGGCTCGGCGGGTTGCTCGGGAGATCACTCAACGGATGGCCGAGCGGTTCGGGGCACCCACGCTGGCGCACTACCGACGGGTGTATGAGTCCTGTGGCCAGCCTTGGCCAGGAGATGAGGAGATCCGTCGTCAGTTCCCCGTGGCGGATGCGTCCTGAGCGAACAAGCACCCCCGCCGCTGGTCGGCGGGCGGGTCCTGGACGCTGGGGCGGTCGCGTCCTGGACGGCTGGGGAGTTGGCGATCCAATCGTGGCTCGCGGTGGCACCCGTCCTGGGATTGACGTTCCTGGACCAGCTTGGCACCCAGCAGGACCAGGCCGACGTCGGGAACCGGCGGGTGAACCAGGCCGCCGAACTCGCGGCCACCGCCGTCGCCAACATGATCCGGGTTCCCGGTCTCGGCAAGCACGAGATCGTCCAGATCGTCAGGGAATACCTCAGCGGGCTGGTGGAGAACAGCCCGCGCGTGAAAAAGGTTCGCTGCCTGGGCCGAGCATCTCACCGGCGACACCACCCCGCCAAGCGGCGAGGAGATGTTGGAGTGTTCCGCGGAACCGCGCCGGGGATTATACCCTCACCGTGCCGTGGGTGGACGGTGTGCGGGTCGGTCAGTCCTGGTAGGTGGGGGGCCCATCCACCAGTTGCCGGGTGCGTCCGGGTCTGTGCTGGACCAGAACTCGATGGCTGCCCGGGTGAACTCCTCGGCGGACAGCTGGCCGTCCCCGTCCGCGTCCAGATAGTCGAACCATGACTGATCTTGGCGTTCAGCAGGTCATCATAGCCACGGACCCCGATCTTAGCGGCCGCCACCGCGCTGCTCGGCACAACCCGATGGTCAGGCGGGGAGGCGTTGGGAGATGAGCAGGGCGGTGGCGGCGGTGGCCAGGCAGACGAGGGTGCCCAGGATGAACCATGGTTTGCTGACATCGCGGCGAACGGTTTGGTAGCCGATCTGCTGGTTCAGGGTGTCATAGACCTGGTGGATCTGTTGGTTGCTGCCGGCGTGGTAGAACTCGCCGCCGGAGAGTTGGGCGACTTTGGCCAGTGAGTCGTCGTCGACGGGCACCGGGAGTTCCTCGCCCTGGATGGTGACGGTGCCATACAGGGTGCCGAAGGAGATGGTGCTGACGGGGATGTGCGCCGCTCCGGCTTGGGCGGCCACGGCGAACTCGTCACGGCCGGTGTTCTGTTTGCCGTCGCTCATCAGCACGATCCGCGCTGGTGGCGGCGCTTGCCCTTGACCGGGGTCTGAACCGGGGATGAGTTGGTTGACCGCGTCGATGGCGCCCAGCGCGGCCGCCAGCGCGTCCCCGGTGGCAGTGGATTCCGCCAGTTTCAGGCTGCGGATAGCGAGCACGGCCTGGTCGCGATCGGTGGTGGGACTGACCAGGATGGTCGCTGAGCCAGCGAAGGACTCCACCCCCAAGTTCAGTCCCGGGGGCAGGTGTTGCACGAAGGAGATGGCGGCGTCCTGCGCGGCGGCCAGGCGGGTAGGGCTGACATCGGTGGAGTTCATCGACAGCGACACATCGATGACCAGCATGACGGTGGCCCGGTTGCGGGGCACTCGGGTCTTCGCGGTGGGTCCGGCGAGTCCTAGGGTCAGCAGCAGCAAGGCCAGAATCAGCAACACGGCGGGGATGTGGCGCACCCAGCGTGGTCGGCGCGGGGCAACGCGTTCCAGCAACTCCAGGTTGGCAAAACGCAGCAGGTAGCGGCGTGCCCGCCGCTGCACCCACAGGTAGCCGACCACCACCGCGGCAATCAACCCCAGCAGCCCCAACCACCCAGGTGCCGAGAACCCACCCAACGCCATGCCGGAAGTGAACACAATCGGTCATGCAGCCCCAGTAAGGTGGGTGGCAAGGGCGGGTCAGGGAGTGATCAGAGGCAGCATTGCGCGACGCAGGAAACCCCGGATCTGCTCGCACTGAGGGTCGGTGGCGCTCACCAGAGGTGGCCGCACGTAGGGGGGAAAGCCAGGCAGGCGAGCGCCCAAGGCAGCTTTCACGAACGCGATCTCGGTCAACGGCGAGGCGTGACGGGCGTCATTCCACTGGTCGAAGTCCGCCTGCAGCTGGTGAGCGTGCTCGAGATCGCCGCCTTGGACCGCGTCGGCGATGCGGAGCGGAAGTTCGACGACCGGGCCCCCGCCGCCGGTCACCAGGCCATCGACACCGATTTCCGCCAGGCGCGCCCCAGCACGGTCATCACCGAGGAAGACCTGCAGCTCTGGTTGCGCAGCCTTGAAGGCCCGCGTGATGCTGAGATCCTTTCCCGAGTCCTTCACGCCGGCTAGCAGCGGGAACTCAGCCGCAAGTCGCGAGACCATCGAGGGCGTGAGGTCCGTCTGAGCATGCCGGGGGAAGTTGTAGAGCAGCAGGGGAAGATCCGCGTGGCGGAGTAGCTGCCGGAAGTAGGCGCAGACGCCCTCCTCCGGCGGGTGGGCGAAGTAGTAGGGGGAAATGGCCGCCAGGTAGTCGGTATGAGACCGCGCCTGGTCCAGGAGATCCATCGCATCGCCGAGTGCGGCCGATCCCACGTGGGCGATGACCTGTCCGGGCCAGTGCTCGCGGCAGAGCTCCAAGACGGCACCACGCTCGCGCATTGTCATGGCGAAGAACTCCCCCGTCGTCCCGTTGACGAGGATGGTGCTGACCCCCGCGGCCGACAGCAGCTCCAGGTAATCCTGCAGCGCACCCTTGTCCACGGCTCCCCGAGCATCGAAGGGCGTGACGACGGCGACGACGGGCGAGATGATCACCTCCCCCCCCCGTCATCTCCAGGGAACCGTGGAAGACACTGCCCTTCTTCTCCAGCGGCCACCACCGGCTCTCCTCGGAGCTGATGCTGCGTCGCGTGAGCTTTTCGAACTCCTCGCGGGCTCGCAGCACGTGGGGACTGTCCCAGCCGAGTTGGCGAGCGATCAGTCGCCGGAGGCTCACCAAGACCTCGTTGAGCGGGCAGGACAGCGCGGTGAACGCCAGCTGTGCATCCGCGTAGGCGGTGTCCGCGGCGGCGAACTGGCCCTGCGCCAGGGCGAGATCCCCCACTGCCACGAGGGCGTTGGCGGTACCCAGCCCGTCATCGATCTTCTCGTAGATCTCCGCCGCGTCCCGAGTCCGCCGCTGCGCCGCGGAGAAGTCCTCGCCCATCAGGTCGGTCTTGGCCAGTCCCAGCAGAGCATTGGCCTGCCCCTGCAGGTCACCGATCCGCTGGCTGATCCGCAGGGCCGTCTCGTAGTCGACCCGGGCCCCCTCGACGTCGCGCAGCGCCAGTCGCGTCTCCCCCAGGCTGTGCGCGGTGTTCGTCATGCCCACCAACCCATCGGGCACCGAACGGAACGCCTGCTGCGCCTCGGTGTAGCGGGTGATGGCGTGATGCCAGTCTCCGGTGACGCGGGTGACGTCCGCCAGGCACTCGATGGCATCACCATGGGCGAGCGGGTTCTCGCCGAGTCCCTCGTGGAGTCGCAAACCAGTCCGGTAGTGCTCGGCCGCGCTGTCGTAGCCGCCCATGAGCCGGAGGACGTCCCCGATCCGCAGGTGACAGACTGCTTCGCGGTCGGGGCGGGCCTGCCTGGACCAGAGCCCTAGCGCATCCTGGTAAGCGCGCAGCGCCGAGGGCAGCCGGGCACCTGCCCGGAGCAGATGGCCCCGCTCCTCGATCAGCGTGGCTTCCAGGACGGAGACCCGTGAGTGGCGATGCGAGTCACGACTCGCATCGCCACTCACGGGTCCACCTTCCAGGGCCTTATCCAGGTAGTCGAGTCCTTCCTCGATCCGTCCCGTCCCCCGGAACACCAGGCAGGCGGCGGCAACGAGCTCGATGGCGGGCTCGACCGTGTTCGACGAACGGAGCCCCTCGTCCACCAGCGCCCCGACGTTGGCCAGGTTGTCGGCCAGGCGTTGCCACTCGCCACTGCCCTCGATCCGGTAGGCGTTCGATAGCGACTCGTGGAGTCGGCGGGTGTGCCCTTCAAGGGCGGCAAACAGCAGGGGCTCCATCGCCTCATCCGTGGCACGCTGCCGCACGAACTCACGGATCGGGGTCAGGAGGCGCAGGTGCGAGCCGTTCTTCTCTACCAGCGATTTCCGCGCGAGTTCGGCGATGCTCGACAGCAGGGCGACCTCGTCGGGCAGGATCTCCGCCAGCAGTTCGGTGCTCGCACCGGCTGGGTGCAAGGAGAGCGCCTGGAGCAGGCGCCGCGAGTCGGCGCCCAGCGCCTCGAACGACAGCGAGACCGACACCTCGAGGCTGGAAGCCCGGTCCGGGGAGTCGAAGCCTGGAAGGCTGAGCAGGGCGCTGCGCGAGCGTTGCCACTGGCGCAGGAAGGTGGTGACCGAGACCTCGCTGAGCCACGCCGCGGCGACGACCAAGGCGAGCGGAAGACCATCGGCAACGGCGTGGAGGCGAGCCATCGCGTCGCGATCCTCGGCGCTCAGGCACGCGGCGTGACTGCGCAGCAGCGCCTCCAGCAGATCCTCCGCTTCCCGGGGCGGCAGCGGGCCGACACGGACGATCAACTCGGCACCGGTCAGCCCCAGGCGTTCCCGAGAGGTGGCGAGGATACGGCAGCGGCGGCACTGGTCGAGCAGCTCGCGCAGGGATCGTCGAAAGTCCTCCGCATCGACGACAAGGGCCGTCTCCGCGTTGTCCAGGATGAGCACCGCGTCCGTATCCGCAAGCGCGTGGAGGGTCTCGTTCCAGGTGGCCGCCGCCTCGAGCCCCACCGCCGTCGCCACCGTGGTGGCCAGCGAGCTCCGGACGCTGAGCGCGGAGAGGTCCACGTAGGCCACGGCGCTGGCGTCCAGCTCGGTGGCCACGACCCGGGCGAGTTCGGTCTTGCCTGCTCCCGGCGGTCCGACGAGCGTGACGACGGGGAAGGCCGCCAACTGCCGGTGTATCTCGGCGCGCTCGGCAGTCCTGCCCGTGAAGAGGGCCACCGGTGCAGGGGCCCGGGCAGGGCTTCTCGGGCTCGTCGCCCGTCGTGGCCGACGGTCACTCGCCGGGTGGCGCCGCAGGGCCAGCAGGGCCGCCACCGCGTCCACCAGCCGCCCCAGGTGTGCCTCGACCGGTGGAGGGAGGGCATGCAGCCAGTGGTGGCAGCTCAGGAAGTACTCGAGCGAGGGGCTCGGTTCGATGTCCGCGATGCGGAACGGTATGAGGCTGATGTTGTGGGCTGCGGCTCGCTCGACCTCTCGCGGCACATGACCGGACCGGTTCGCGCCGTCGGAGACGACGACCACCATCACCTCGACATCCTGGATGGCGGTGACGATCGCTTCGCTGTAGTTGGCCCCGGGCAGGATGTTCCGGGGTGCGATCCAGCAGTCGATCCCCTTTGTCTCCAGTTCGTGGACGATGGCGTCGGCCAGCACCCGATCCGGTGAGGCGTAACTCACGAAGACGTCGTAAGCCATGCCGGCACGATAAGCCATCCGGGTATGTCCGCAGGGGCGAGGAGCAGCATCGCCTCGTGGATCACACCGCTCGACGGGTTCATGAGCGGAACGTTAACGTTTGCCCTGGTGCTTGACGCTCAACTGGGGCATGAGGTTCACTCATTTGTGTTTCGCTGTGGGGCGGTCTGGTACCCCTGTGCCTCGGCGGCGAGGAGGTGGGTAATGGGCATTGATGGCAGTCATAGTCCGATCCCTCTTGTCCACTGCGCGCACGCCGATCATGGTTTACCTCAGGGTGTGAGCCTTTGGCGGGCGCCCGTCTGACGGGATAGCCGCGATGAGCATCAACACCACGGGGGCCAGCGGGGACGGCGCGTTCGCAAAGACCAGCGCGGTGCTGGACGAGGCGCACCTGGGTGACATCCAGGGCGCGATGGGCACGATCCGCCACGATGAGGAAGCCCGTGCCGGCCTGCCGGCCCGGTTGAGGACGTTGCTGGCGATCGTGGGTCCCGGCCTGATCGTGATGGTCGGCGACAACGATGCCGGCGCGTACAGCACCTACACCCAGGCTGGGCAGGACTACGGCACCCGGCTGCTGTGGACGTTGTTGCTACTCGTCCCGGTGCTGTATGTGAACCAGGAAATGGTGCTGCGGCTGGGCGCGGTCACCGGGGTTGGGCACGCCCGGCTGATCCTGGAGCGCTTCGGGCGGTTCTGGGGCGCGTTCAGTGTGATCGACCTGTTCCTGCTCAACGCGCTGACCATCGTCACGGAGTTCATCGGCATCAGCCTCGGGCTGTCCTACCTGGGGCTACCCAAGGTGCCCGGGGTGCTGATCGCCGCAGTGGTGGTCATCGTCGCGGCGTCCACGGGCAGTTTCCGGCGTTTTGAGCGGATCTGTTTGGCGCTCGTCGTGGGCAGCCTGCTGGTGGTGCCGATCCTGGTCATGGCCCATCCCCCGCTGAGCCAGCTCGCCTACGACTTCGTGGTGCCCGGGATGCCCGCCGGGGCGGAGCCCTCCACGGTGATGCTGCTGATCATCGCGATCGTCGGCACCACCGTCGCGCCCTGGCAGCTGTTCTTCCAGCAGTCCTACGTCATCGACAAGCGGATCACCCCGAGGTTCATCGGCTACGAGAAGGCCGACCTGTGGATCGGCATCGTCATCGTGGTCCTGGGTGCGGGGGCGATGATGGCCTTCTGCACCACCGCGTTCCTCGGACACCCGCAGTTCGGGCAGTTCACTGATGCCGGCGGGGTCGCCACTGGGCTAGCAACCTACGTCAACCGCACCGCGGGGGTGCTGTTTGCCCTGGCGCTGATCGACGCCAGCATCATCGGGGCCGCCGCCGTCTCACTCGCGACGGCCTACGCGATCGGCGACGTGCTGGGGCTGCGGCACTCCCTGCACCGCAGCCCGAAAGAGGCCAAGGGCTTCTACGTGGTCTTCGCCGGGCTGCTAGCCGGCTCAGCGGTCATCGTGATCATCCCGGGTAGCCCGCTGGGGTTGCTCACCGAGGGGGTGCAGACCCTGGCCGGGGTGTTGCTGCCCTCGGCGACGGTGTTCCTGCTGCTGCTGTGCAACGACCGCCAAGTCCTGGGCCCCTGGGTCAATGGCCGGGCCCTCAACGTGTTCACCTCGGCGGTGATCGCGGTGCTGGTGATGCTCTCCATGGTGCTCACCGCCGCCGTCCTCTTCCCCGGTATCACCAGCACCGCCATGCTGGCCATCCTGGTCATCGGCACTGCCCTGGCCGTGATCGCCGGCATCGCGCTGCTCGTCGGGCGCCGGGTGCACCCCGCGCCGGCCGGCAGCGGTCTGCCGCCGCTGGAGCGGGGCCTGCGCGCCACCTGGCGGATGCCGCCACTGGCTCTGCTCACCCGGCCGCCGCTGAGCGTCGGGCGCCGGGTGGGGCTTACCGTGCTGCGCAGCTACCTGGTCATCGCCGCAGGCATGGTCATCGTCCGCGTCGTCCAACTCGCCCTCGCTGGCCACTAGCCACCCCTACCCGTGACGGGCTCGGCGCGCGAGGATCAGACGTATCCAGCATGGAAGTAAGGAAACCCGGTCATGAGCATGACCCCGCCGCCACCGAGCAACACCTCCCGCCAGAATCCCGGCGCGCCCACCCCGGGCTCTTCCGCCGCCACGCCCGGACGGACGCTGTCGTTGTCACGGCTGCTCAGCCGGGCTGTGATCGGGGCCCGCGGGCAGAAGCTGGGTCAGCTCTCCGACGTGATCGTCCGGCTGCGCGGCGCCAACTACCCGCTGGTCACCGGGCTTGTCGCGGACATCGGGGGGCACCGGGTGTTCGTGCCCGCCCAGAGCGTGACCGACTGGGACACCGATCAGGTGCTGCTGGCCAGCGCCCGGGTCGATCTGCGGGAGTTCGAGCGCCGCGACGGCGAGGTGCTGTTGCGCGCCGACATCCTGGGCCACCGGCTCATCGACATCCCCCGGGCGCGGCTGGTGCGCGCCTATGACCTGGAGCTGCTGGACACCGGAGAGGGGTGGGTGCTGGCCGGGGTGGACACCCGTAAGACCAGCTGGTGGCGCCGGGCGCTGGGTTTGGCCCGCTCCTTGACTCACTCTGGGGCGGAGGCGCGCGGCGAGGGCGAGCCCGCCGAGAGTGGATGCCGGGACTGGAAGGCGTTCGAGGCGTTGATCGGGCACGAGCCCTCGGTGCTGCTGCGCACCCCGACGGCCCGGCTGCACCGGCTCAAGCCGGCGCAGATCGCCGACCTGCTCGAGGAGGCCTCCCGCGCCGAGCAGATCGAGCTGCTCGAGCAGGTCCACGCCGACCCCGAGCTGGAGGCCGACGTGTTCGAGGAGCTCGACGAGGACCGCCAGTCCCGGCTGCTCCGGGACCGCACCGACCCCGAGATCGCCGGGGTGCTGGCCCGGATGCGCGCCGACGATGCCGCCGACGCCATCGCCGAGTTGCCCCAGGACCGCCGTCAACCCGTGCTCCAGCTGCTCCCCGCAGGCCAACGCACCAAGGTGACCGCTCTGCTGGGCTACAACGCGACCAGCGCCGGCGGGCTGATGAGCCTGGACTTCCTCGCCCTGCCGCGGGACACCCCGGTCGGTGCCGCGCTGGAGCGGGTGCGGGCTGCCCGCACCCTGCAGCCCGAGGCCCTGACCACTGTGTTCAGCCTCAACCCCCGGGGGAAGCTGCGCGGCGCGGCCAGCCTGGTCGGCCTGATCCAAGCCGACCCCGACGCCCTGCTGCGCACCGTCGCCGACCCCGACCCCATCCGGGTCCACCCCAACGCCGACCTGATCGACATCACTCTGCTGATGACCGACTACAACCTGCTCAACCTGCCCGTCGTGGACGACGACGATCACGTCATCGGCGTCATCACCGTCGATGACGTGCTCGAAGCCTCCCTGCCGCGCAACTGGCGCCGCCGCGAACCCGCTACCCACCCCGAGACCACCGACCTTGAGCCCCCCGACCGCGAGCCCACCGCCGGGCCCCCAGACCAGGGGAATGACGGCGCTCTGCGCTGACGTTCCACCACCGGGGGTACCCGGGCGAGTGAGGCAACGTTGAGGTGCACCGAATGTGGCGAGCAGCTGCTGGCCGAACGCGCTGCACTCGGCTATGACTACTGCACGAGCCCGGTCTGCCAGAAGAAGCGGTACCGGGGGCCGAAGGTCACCGCGATCGGCGTGAACAAGAGCGCTGACGTCTTCCTTGTCGCCGACGATGCCGAGATCGTCCGAAGGGGCGAGGCTGGCGAGTTCGGGAAGAAGAACACGAGCCTGGGTATCGACTATCGCGGTGCTGTGGCCACAGCGCCGCCTCCGGCCGCACCGCGACCCATCCATCCCCCAGCGCTGCCCACTGCGCGGAGACGACCCTGGTCACGCCAGCAGGAGAAGGTGGTTCGGCTCTATCACGACATGGGGTGCAACCCGAAGCAGATCCTGGAACGGGCGGCAGTCAACAATCCCCGCCTGGGGATCACCGCTGCGCTGATCAAGGATATCCTCGCGACGCCGGAGCGCCGATCCCGGTAGCGCGCCGGGTCACCGGTCCTGCCGGAGCAGCTCGGCCAGCACGGCTGCCTGGCTGATCTCGGGATTCCGAGTGGCGGTGAGCAAGGTCAGCGTGCGCTGCGCTACCAGCTCCCGCAGATGCGCCAGCGCCGCGCTCGCCTCGGGTTGCTCCAGCTCGGCGCGGTAGCGGCGGGCGAACTGCTCAAACCGCTCGGGGTCGTGTCCATACCAGCGGCGCAGCTCATCCGACGGCGCGACCGTGCGACACCATTCGTCCAACGCGGCCTTCTTTCGGGCCAGGCCGCGCGGCCAGATCCGGTCGACCAGGACCCGAGCGCCATCGCGGTCCCGCGGCTCGTCGTAGACGCGGCGCACCCGCACGTCGTGTTCAGCCACCAGCAACCTCCTTCATCACTGTAGTTCCCTACCTCAGGTGACGTAGTTTCTGATCTCCGGGAATCGGGTACAGCCGCGATGCGGCCACACCACCAGTCAGGGGGTGTATTTCAGCCGAAAGAAGTAAGGGAGAACGGGATGAAGGTCAGGATGGCCGCCGCGAGCCTGCTCGGCTCGATGGCGGTGGTCGCGAGCATGGGCTTCGGCACCGCCGCGGCACAGCCGGGCGGGGGTGGTAGCCAGCTGTCCCCGCAGGACCAGACGTTTATGACGCAGAACGCGCAGACCGACTTGGCCGAAATCGCGGCCGGGAAGCTCGCCGTGGCGCGCGCGACGACCACGCAGATCCGCCAGACCGCGCAGACGATCATGTCGGATCACCAGCAGATCCTGTCCCAGTTGCAAGGCCTGGGGCGGGACCTGCACGTCACGCTGCCGAACTCGCCGGACGCCACGCAGCAGCAGCAAGCGCAGCAGCTGGAGACTTCCTCCGGCACGGACTTCGACCACGCCTACCTGCAGGATGAGACCAAGGGTCATCAGACGTCAATTGCCCAGACCCAACAGGAGATCAAGTCGGGCAGCGATCAGCAAGTGGTGAACTTCGCGAAGTCCTACTTGCCGGGCGCCGAGCAGCACTTGAGAATGGTGCAGAACCTCAGCGTCCCCAGCGGCGCCGGCACCGCTAGCCCCAGCAGTCCCGCCAGCCCCAGCAGCCCCAGCCCCCCCAGCGGGGTGAACGCCGGCTCTGGTGGCGAGGCGGCAGCGAGCCCGGAGATGCCACCGGCGGTGGTCGCTGGCCTGGCGGGTGGCGGTGTGCTGCTCGTGCTGACCTCCGGGGGGGCGCTGCTTGTTCGGCGTCGCCAGGAATGAGCCCCAGGAACGAGTCCCAGGAATGAACCGCAGATGGCCGTGGCTGGGGGTGATAGTCGGCCTCGGGCTGATCGTGACCGCTGGCGTGGGACCAACGATCGGCGTTGGTGACACGCCGCAGGTCGGGAGGGTCCCAGCGGTGCAGGCGGCGGCCGGTACCGGGCCGACGGTGCGGGCGGCACCGCGATCCGGCACCCGACCGCCGACCGCGATGGCCGGACAAGCGCCGCAGCGGCTCATGCTGCCGTCGCTGCGGGTAGACGCGCCGATCACGCCGGTGGCGACGCTGCCCGGTGGCGGCCTGGCCGTTCCGGCCAACCCCGAGGTGCTGGGCTGGTGGCAGGGCGGGGCGCGCCCTGGCACCGGACAGGGCACCGTCGTGATCGACGGCCACGTCGACACCGCAGCCGACGGCCCGGGCGCCCTGTTCCACCTCCGCGAGCTGCGTCCTGGCGACCCGGTCGTGCTGAGCACCGACCACGGGCCGCAGAGGTACCTGATTGCCGCGCTGCGCAGCTACCTGAAGGCCGACCTGCCCGCCGAGGTGTTCGCCCGCCGCGGGCAACCACGCCTGGTCATCATCACCTGCGGAGGCGCATTCAACGAGAAAACCCGGCAATACGCTGACAACATCGTCGCCTACGCCCTCCCCGCATAAACCGCTGGTCAGGTCCGTTTCGTGGCCATGCCGCAGGGAACCCCGTGGCTGCCGCCCCTGGCTGGGGCGGTGACACGACGGTGGGACGGGACGAGGAGCAAGAACGATGGAGTCTACTGTCATTGTAACCGAGAACGCCACGGCTGCGGTAGGGCCACACTCGCAGGGTGTACGACGGGGGAATATCCTCGCGGTAGGAGGCCAGGTAGGGGCTGACCCTAGGTCGGGAATTCTTTGCGAGGGGTTTGACGATCAGATCCGGCAGGCGATGACGAATATACAAGAAATCCTCAAAGAGGCTGGGGCATCCTTCGCCGACGTGGTAATGTTGCGTATCTACCTCACCGAAGAGGGTCATTTTCACGCAATGAACACAGCACTGGAGAAGCTCTTGTCGAAGCCATTTCCGGCGCGGACAGTCGTTTACGTAGAATTACCACCGGAGATGCTCGTCGAAATAGACGCTCTCGCCGTCGTTGACTAGTACTCCAGCCGTACTTTGTGATCTTCGGCGTGGCGATGCCAGGTTGGGCCGATTACTGGCCGCTGCTGATCCCATAGGCCTGCCAAGTGGCCGGCGACGAGGCGTGGAGCATGACGGGGGTGCCGGGTACCCCCTGGGACTGCACACCGGGGAACCCGACCGGCTGGGGGCAGAGGATAACCAGTACGGGTAGCCAGGAGTATCCGAGAGGTATGCGCTGCATGGCTTCGCCGAGGGTCCCGATATCGGTCTGGGCGCCCATACTGGCGGCATTGCCGTCGTTCAGGCATTTCCACTGGGTGAGGATCAGCGGGTACTGCTGGGTCGGTGGCCCGTCCGCGCCACTGGGCAGGTTGTAGGCGATGTCGAATGCGCGCTTCAAACCGGGGATGCGTAGCTCCCGCTGGTAGCTCAATGGCTGGACCTGTGACCGCAAGGGAAATTGGTAGCGCAAGAAGTCGATGACCGCCCACTGCTCCCAGCCTCCGCCTCCGTTCAGCGAGCGAACAAAGTCCAGAATCTGGCCGCGCCCGGTCATCCACCCGATTAGATCTTGGAGTCCTTCAGCCGGGGTGATCCGCTGCATCGTCGCTCCGTCGCCGGGTGATGGATATCTTCCGGTATTAGACGAGCATTAGTGTACTGGCCGTAGATCGTGATCTTGCGGCGTGTCGGTCCCGCACGGGGCGGCCACCGCTGGAGTACGTGAAGTTTCGGAGATCTAGTGGATCGAATAGCTGGCCGGCTCAAGCCTGCAGGTGAGGCAGCACGCGATGGCCGTAGAAGTCGATGACCCGCCTGGGGTCGGCCTGGGGGGCGTGGATGAACGGGATGACGCCGGCGTCGAGCAACGTGCGCACCGCCGTGATGTGCGCGGTGGGGTCAGTTCCCCGGACCCAGGAGGAGATGACCTGCCGCAGCGGGGTGCGCTGGACGATCTGCTCGATGGTTACCGGGTTGGGCTGGTACAGCAGGTTGGCCGTGGGTGGCGCGGCCAGAAACCGCCAACGCTGGGCGGCATAGTTGACGTCGGAATCGTCGCCCACCACCACATAGCTCTCCACGAAGATCGGCATCCTCCCGGGGTCCTTCCCGGCGGCCCGGGCGCCCCGCTGGAACGCCGCCCGCAGCCGCGGATTCACCGCCCCACCGGTAGTGATCCATCCGTCACCATACTGGCCAGCGAGAAGGGCGCTTTTCGGCCCGCCGGCGGCAACGTAGATCGGAGGCGGCTGCTTCGGCAGGTCGTAGAGCTGGAGCTGCTCGGTCCGGAAGTATCGGCCCCGAAACGACACCCGCTGCCCGCTCCACAGCTGGCGGATCAGCGTGATGGCCTCCACGAGACGGTCGTGCCGCTCGGGATACCTGCCGAACTGGCCGGTGCCGGCCAGTTCGTTGATGGCTTCGCCGGTATCCACCCCGAGGAAGGTGCGCCCGGGAGACAGCGTAGCCAGGGTGGCGAACGCCTGCGCCACGTCCGTGGGATGGTGCCGGTAAATGGGGCAGCTCACCCCGGTCCCCAGCGTGATAGCCCGGGTGCGTTGGCTGACCAGGCCAAGGGTCAGCCAGGGAAATGCTGCGTGACCTTCGTTGTCCTGCCAGGGCTGCAGGTGATCACTGGCCCACACGTAACCGAAGCCGGCCTGCTCGGCCGCTGCGGCAAGCTCCACCAGCTGGGAGGTCGGGGACTGCTCATGGGAGAGCACGAAACCTACCCCTGCTCTGCCCGCTTCTGGGCCCACGGCTGGGCCCGTGGCTGGTGCACCCGCTACCGGAGAGGGGCCAGGCAAGCCGCAAGCGGCCGTCGACTTGCCCCTCTCGATGTGCACTGATCGTCCGGATTGCCCACGAGAGGGGCGCTCAAACCAGCTCGCCACCCACCCGGGGCTGCCGGAGGTGTCGCGACGGCTTAACTCCGTGCAATCGGGGAACCCTCTCTCCGTGAGGATGAGTAAACTGGATCTTGAGGAGGAAGATCGCGTTGTCGACCGCACGCCGCATTGCTGGGACAGTCGGGCTTCTCTCAGGTGTGCTGCTGGCCACGGTGGGTCTCGGCGGCAGGGCCTCCGCGGCGCCGGAGTCGCCGACGCCGTGCGCGGTGACCGCGAAGGCATGCATGGACCTGGCCACCCACCAAGCGTGGCTGACCGACGGGGCGGGGAAGGTGACCTATGGGCCGGTCGCCGCCCGCGGTGGCAAGTCCAGTGCCCCGACCCCCGTCGGTACCTTTAAGGTCCTGCGGAAGGACAAGCACTTTTACAGCACCGAGTTCCACGCGCCGATGCCGTACTCGGTGTTCTTCTACCCCGGCGACGCCTTCCACGCCGACAGCACCGCGGTGGCGTCTAACGGGTGCATCCACCTGAGCTGGGCGGCGGCTCAGCATTTCTACGACACCCTTAGCCCCGGAGCGCAGGTCCAAATCGTGAGCTGATGGTGCCTGCGTGGATTAGGTGGACCACGGGATCGTGGGTAAGGGCAGTGTTGGCGGGTGGAGAAACGGTGGGGGCGCGGAGAGGTTGAGAAGACCCCACGGGGCGAGGGCGCTGGCGTCCCGGCGGGTTAAGGGTGGCAGGTTCCACTTTTCTTCGATGAGTTTGAGTGCCGAGGTGTGGTCGAACGGGGTCGGGGACACGTAGTCGCGTTTGGCGTAGGGACAGACGACGACGGCGGGCACCCGGAACCCGTAGTGGTCGTAACGCCCCTCGCCGGGATCCGGCCAACGGTGCCGCGGCCATATCCCGGAATGTTGGAGGAGCCATCGCAGCGGCCCGGTGCTGCCAGCAAGGCTGCGCGGGAGCACGTCGTCGGGTTCGGCTGCTGGTGGTGGTGGCACGTGATCGTAGTATCCGCCGTGTTCGTCGTAGAGCCAGATGAGCAGGGTGTGTGGCCAGGCCGGACCGCGCATGACAGCGTTGATCACTGCGGCGGAGAAACCCTCTCCGAGGCGAATGTCTTGCGGGTTTTCCTCCGAGTACACCTCAAAGTCGGGGTCGACAATGCTCACCGGTGGTAGCGTGCCCGCCGCAGCGTGGTGGAAGAAGTGTTCGATGTGGCGGAGGTGGCCGATCGTTTGCACGAGCCCCAGGGGGTACATGTTCGCTGTGCACTGGAGTTCCCCTTGGACGCTGTGTTCGATCCCAGGCAGCAACTGCTGGGCCAGCAACCTCGCTGCGCGGGCAACGCGCAGGCCGGCGGCGCCGGCGAGTTGCGGGCCGAGCAGGCGCAGAGCCGGGACGTGGTGGTAGTTGACCCACCCAATGCCGTGCCGGTTAAGCAGGTCGAAGAGGGTGCCGGTTCGGGGGTAGTCGATGAGGCCGGGGATCGAGTCGTCGATCAGGCCATGCGCGGTGGCCGCGATGAAAAAGCGCCGGTTGGGGAACGTCGGGCCCAAGCAGGAGCAGAACCAGCGCTCGGCGAGGGGGAAGGTCCGCGCGAGCCCGGCGTAGAACGGGAGGTCTTCGGCGTCCCAGTAGCCCATGACCACTGTGGCGTCGTCATCGGTGGCGATGTCCTGGATGCTGGTCACGAACCCCTCGTTGCGGCCGTGGTCGAACTGCAGATGGCTGCGCTGCCACGTCTGGGAGGGCACATGCTCCTTCTGCTTGGTAGTGGGCAGGTGGTGCGCGGGCACGGGGGTACCGTCGCGGTAGCGGTTCACCGGTGGGGGGTTAGGCAGCCCGTCACCGCGGCCCAGCGTGCCCAAGTAGTTGTCGAACGAGTGGTTTTCCATCATCAACAACACGATGTGCCGGATCTGCGGGACCCGGTCCGTGCCGGGCGGCAGCGAGGGGTCCGGCAGCATCTCCCGGTCCCGGGCAGCGTCACGATGCCGCAGCCGCCGCTGACCCGACACCTGGTCCCATCGCTGCCACATCTCCGGTCTCCCTACGTCCTCGCCCATCATCGTGGTTCTGATGCGACGGAGGCGTGAATGGTGACAGACGGGGTGCAGGCGGTGGTGTTCGACCTCGATGGCGTGCTGGTGGATTCGGAGGGGTTGTGGGACGTCGTGCGCCGGGGTGTTGCCGCCGAAGCCGGCCGACCCTGGCCCGCGCAGGCGACCCGGGCGATGCAGGGCATGAGTACCGCGGAGTGGTCGGCGTACCTGACGGAGGTGGTGGGCGTGCCCGGTGCGCCGCAGCAGGTGGCGGCCACCGTCGTGGAGCGGATGGCCGCTCAGTACCACGCGCGGCTGCCGCTGTACCCGGGTGCGCTGGAGGTGGTCCAGCGGCTGGGGCGCCGCTGGCCTTTGGGGCTCGCGTCATCCTCACCCCGGCGGCTGATCGACACCGTGCTGCAGGCAGCCGGGTTAGCGCGGTGGTTTCCGGTCAGCATCTCCACGGAGGAGGTGGAGGCGGGGAAGCCCTCACCCGTGGTGTACCAGACCGTGGTGCAGCGGCTCGGCGTGGACCCCTCGCGGGCGATCGCGATCGAGGACTCCAGCAACGGGCTGCGCTCGGCCGCTGCGGCCGGATTGGGGGTACTCGCCGTGCCCAACGCGGCCTTCCCGCCCTCCGAGGACGCGCTGGCGCTGGCTGAGGTCGTCGTGGACTCCCTCCAGGAGATCACCCCGGAGCTGGTGGCCTCAATGGGCCGCAGCGGCTAGGTCGTGCCCCGTAGATCACTGAACGAGGGGGTGCTCTCCGTGTCATGCCACTGGCCGCTACCCCCTGCACGAGGTGCACCCCGAGGTGTCCTTCGCCGCCATGAACGGCATCCAGTACTAACTGTCTCGGCGTCCGCAGATTGTCACAGGCTGCTGCCACAATCCCGTCGTGTTGCAACTGAACGTAGTACCAGTTGTGGCAGAGTCGAGCCGCGAAGGGGCAGTCGTCAGGATGGGCGGTACTTCGAGTGACCAGGGCTAGCGCCGCACTGCCTGAGCGCCCGGCCACCGAATACGATCTTGTCCGCTTGGCGGTTGGCTTGGGCGCCGTGACCGTCGGCGGACCGCTCTCACCGGCCGAACGTGACCTCATCGAGACGGCGGAGGCTCTCGGTGATGGGCCCGGTGCAGGGCTCGTGGCCCAGACGGCGGGGCAGATCCTCGCCGGTGCCGATCCTCTCGGTGATCGGTTTTGCACCCTGCGTTCCGCGGAGGTTCGGCGCAGTTCGGGCGCTGTGTACACCCCGCCCGAACTGGTCGACCCGATGGTTGCGTGGATGCTGGACCAGAACCCGGACCGCGTGGTGGACGCTGGGACGGGCAGTGGGCGTTTCTCGATGGCCATCGCGCGCACGGCGCCCGAGGTTCCGGTGGTGGCGGTTGATGTGGACCCTCTTGCCACCCTCATGGTTCGCGGGTCCCTGGCGACTTTACGTGTCGTCACCGCTTCGGTGCTGCAGACGGACTACACGCGCCTCTCGCTCCCGCCCGCCCCCGGACGGACGGCGTACATCGGGAACCCCCCCTACGTTCGCCACCATCACCTCGCACCTGCGGCGAAGACATGGGCGCACCAGGTCGCCGCCAAGCTGGGTCACACCGTCAGCGGGTTGGCCGGGCTGCACGCCTACTTCTTCCTCGCCACGGCTGCCATGGGTCGCGCGGGAGACGTTGGGTGCTTTGTGACCTCGGCCGAGTGGTTGGACGTCAACTACGGCTCTATCATTCGGCAGCTGCTCCTCGGCGAGCTGGGAGGCGAGGCGATCCACGTTGTGGAGCCGCAGGCGCTGCCTTTCGAGGGCACGGCAACGACGGCCGTTGTGGTCAACTTCCGGTTCGGCGAACGACCGAGGTCGGTCCGTTTCCGTCCGGTCACGACCCTCGGCGCTCTCGGCGACCTTGCGACGACGGGTGAACCCGTGGCTCGGGAGCGTCTCGCCGAGGCTCCCCGCTGGTCCCCCTTCATCCGCACCCGCCGCCAGGTGCCTGAGGGTTACATCGAGCTGGGCGAGATCTGCCGGGTGCACCGGGGCACGGTCACCGGATCGAACGCCACCTGGGTCGCGCGGGGTGAGGTCAAGCTGCCAAAGTCTGTGCTGTTCCCCGCGGTCACGAGGGCACGGGAGCTTTTCGAGGCTGGTGACATCCTCAGCGATCCGGGGAGCCTCCGACGCGTGATCGACATCCCGGTGGACCTCGACGAGCTGGAGCCGGAGGAGCGCAAGCTGGTGGACCGCTTCATCCGGGAGGTGAAGAAGACGTCGGTCCACCAGGGCTACATCGCCAGCCACCGCCGCGCCTGGTGGTCCGTGGGACTCCGTGAGCCTGCCCCCATCTTGGCGACCTACATGGCCCGCCGCCCTCCGGCCTTCGTCATCAACGCCGCCGAGGCACGCCACATCAACATCGCTCACGGGCTTTACCCACGCCAGGAACTGCCCGGGCACGCGTTGGAGCGCCTGTCCCAGTGCCTCCGGCAATCGATCTCGCTCTCCCAGGGGCGGACGTACGCGGGGGGACTGACGAAGTTCGAACCGAAGGAGATGGAACGACTTCCGGTACCTGACCTCGATAGCCTCCTGTCTCATGCGCCTCTCCCCGCCCCGGTGGTCAGTTGATCAATTGGAGGTCGGACGCTTAAGGTCCATGGAACTCTTCCGCGAACAGCGCATGGCCGAGCCGCTGGAGGACTACCTCCAGCACTTCCAGGAAGTGCGGAGCACGGTCGAGAAGCTTCTCGACGAGACGGTCGATCTTTCTCGGCTCCCGACGAGGGCAGTGCCCATTCTCAGTGACCGATCTCTTCAGGAGGTGGTGCGCTACCTGGCCGGTCCACCGATCTCCGCCGACGACCTCAGGGTGGTGGCTGACGCTAAGCTCTCGCCGTCCGCGCTCTGGGCCGACAACCAGATGGCTCAACGGGTGATCGAGACTATCCTCCTGGGGCTCGATCGGCAGCGTTTCCCCTGGGTCAGCGAGGACCGGGCGCCCACCGACACCGAGAAGGCGGTCGCCATCATGAGTACGGCCGCGCTGGTGGCCGCTCGTCGGGTGATGACCGCTCGGGCCAACGAATCCAAGACCGAGCAGGAACAGAAGGTCAAAGACGCCCTGAAGGCAGCGGGCTTCCTCGAGGTCGCGCCTCGGGAGATCTCGACCCTGCACAGCGCGCCGGCCGCCGGTGAATACTGCGGCGAAAGCCTTTTCGGTACTCGCAAAGCTGACATCGTGATCCGTCTCTGGGACCATCGGGTTATGGCTCTGGAATGTAAGGTCAGCAACTCGAGCACCAACTCGGTGAAACGCCTGAACAACGACGCGGCCGTCAAGGCTGGAGTGTGGATCGGCGAGTTCGGTACCGCTCAAACTGTTCCAGCAGCTGTGCTCGCTGGCGTGTTCAAACGGCACAACCTGGAGCAAGCTCAGGAGCGGGGACTGGCCATCTGGTGGTCGCAGGATCTGAACCAGATGGTCACCTGGATCGAACAAACGAGGCACTAGCGGTCGCTACGCAGCGTGACGATCCGCGGTTTCGGGTGAGGTCTGCCCGGGTATCCACAGAGCGTGACGAAGAACGAAGGTCTCTCCGAGTACCACCGAAAACGGGATCTGACGGTGTCTGGCGAGCCGGGTGGCCGATCCAAGGCCACCGCGAAGGGGGACAGCCCGCGGTTTGTCGTCCAGCGACATGACGCGTCCAGCCTGCATTTCGACTTCCGGCTGGAAGTCGATGGTGTGCTCAAGTCGTGGGCGGTGCCCAAAGGACCGTCCACCAATCCGAGCGATAAACGCCTGGCGGCCCGGACGGAGGACCATCCGCTGGACTACGCGGAGTTTGAGGGACGGATTCCCGAAGGGCAGTACGGCGCGGGAACCGTAATCGTCTGGGACACGGGCAGCTACCGCAACCTCACCGAACGCGATGGCAGGCCGGTGCCTGTCGGGCGCGCCATCGAAGAGGGTCACCTGACGGTGTGGTTGGAAGGTGAGAAGCTGGTCGGAGGCTTCGCGCTCACCAAGGCCAAGCTTCGCGGCGGCGAGCAGTGGCTGCTGGTCAAGAAGGACGACGAGGGCGCCGACCGGCGCCACAAGCCGACCCGAACACAGCTGACGTCGGTGCTCTCCGGCCGCACCAACGAGGACCTGGATAACGTGGCTGACCGGCAGACTGGAGACGAGAGCGATGACGGTACCGGTCATCATCCAATCCCGGGGCGGTGAGCTGCCTGGTGACCTCACCGTTCCCCCCCGGCCGGTGGGTGTCGTGGTGTTCGCCCATGGTTCGGGCAGCTCGCGGCACAGCCGGCGCAACCGTGCGGTGGCGCAGGCCTTGCAGCGACGGGGTTTCGCCACGTTGTTGCTGGACCTGCTGACCGAGGATGAGGAGCAGGTGGATCTCCGCAGCCGGCAGTTGCGGTTCGATATCGGCTTGCTGAGCGCTCGGGTGAGCACCGCGGTGGCGCAGGTCCAGGAACACGCCGCCGCCCGAGGGCTGCCGGTGGGATTGTTCGGCGCCAGCACCGGGGCGGCCGCCGCGTTGGTCGCGGCCGCCGATGACCACTCCATCCGGGCCGTGGTGTCCCGGGGCGGTCGGCCCGATCTCGCTGGCGACGCGTTGCGCCGGGTGCAGGCGCCGACGCTGCTCCTCGTCGGAAGCCTCGACGTGCGGGTCCTGGACCTCAACCACCAAGCCAGCCTGCAGGTGGTGGCGGAAACCAGGATCGAGGTGGTCCAAGGCGCCACCCACCTGTTCGAGGAACCCGGGGCGCTGGAGGAAGTGGCCCGGCTCGCCGGCGACTGGTTCTACCAGCACGTTCCGGTGTGACCTGGAAGGAGTGCCGCCATGGAGCTCGTGGCGGAGACGCCGCGCCAACTATGCCGCCCGGGCATCCCGAGCTGCCGGAGTACCTGCGGCCGGTCGGGCAGCCCGTCTTGATCCCGGGATCCATGGGTACCGCGTCCTACGTGCTCAGCGGCGTCGAAGGGGGTGGCGCCTTCCATTCGACCTGCCACGGCGCCGGTCGGGTGCAAAGCCGGCACCAGGCGGCGAAGTCGATCGGCGGCAAGGAGTTGCGCCGCCAGCTGGAACGGCAGGGCATCGCCGTGCGTGGCGCCTCGGCCCGGGGTCTGGCCGAGGAGGCACCAGCGGCGTACAAGGACGTGACCACCGTGATCGAGGCTGCCGAGGGCGCTGGCTTGTGCCGCTCGGTGGCCCGGCTGCAACCGCTGGGCGTGGTGAAGGGGAGCCGAACCGGGATGGACCATCACGGTGGATCTCGCCGCCCCCACCGACGAGGACGCGCTGGTCGCCCTGCTCGATGAGGTCATCTACCTGCTGGACACCGAGTGCGCTGTGCCGCTGGCTGTTCACGTCGAACCGGGCCCGAACAGCGTGCGGGTCCAGCTGCACCTGGCTGCCGTGGACGGTATCGAACTCACCGGCGCGGTGCCCAAGGCGGTCACCCTGCACGACCTTCACGTCACCGGCGGCCCCGACGGCTGGTGCTGTGGCGTCACGGTCGACGTCTGACGCTCAACGCCGCCTGCTTGTCAGGTGCGCGCGCACACTGTCGAGGAACTCGTTAGCCGCCCGAGAGCTGGGATACTCCCGGAGACCCTCACAGAACTTTTGAAGTTCATTGACGATACGGGGAGACGACAGACTGAAGATCACAGGCAGCACCCTGCTCCCGATCGCGCACGCCTGGCCAACCTCGCGTCTGAGCAGCAAACCGCGCATGTACAAGATGGTGGATTCCGAACGATTCCTAGTGAAATGTTCGAGGTTTCCGGCGCCCTTTTCGAGCAGGTCATCCGCTGCTGTGACCCGGCCCAGGTCCATCAGACACACGCCTGTCTTAGTTGCGAACTCCTCCTCATTCAGGTAGCCGATCCAGTTCGGATCGTCATCCCGCGGGCCCTCTTCGAAGTGGCTCGCTGACTCGGCGCGCGCCGCGTCACACGCCGAGTCCGCCCCCAGGCTCGCCAGGCCCCGCGCCTGGCGCAAGGCGAAAATGGTACGCACTCGAGGGGTCGCCCAGGAACCGGCGTGAAGTTGTGCGGCCTCGGCGAACCTCACTGCATCTTTAGGGCGCCCCAGAGCGCTGGCCTGAACGCTCATGTTCGAGAGAGCGTGTGCCGTTACTTCGTTGTGTCCTGACACTTTGCCGAGGACAAAAGCTTCGGCGTAGAGGTGTCGAGCCAACTGCTGAAGACCAGAATCATAGGCGAGCCAGCCCGCTTTGATGAGCATCTCGCCGGTCGCACTCTCAAGCCGTTTACCCACCTCTTCGCCGTACTCGGACCGGTCCAACAAGATCCGCGCAGCCCGCACCCCATTGAGAGCGTGCGGGAGCAGCGCTCCGCCGCCTTGGCTGTGGTCAAGAGAGTCGATCTGCTCGATTAGGCGTTCGGTTCGCTCGACGTGACGCATTCCAACTCGTCTCGGCCGTTCGCCGTTCGCCGAGTATTGCACTTCCGAGAGGAACCACTTCTCTTCTGGCGCACTCAGCAAGACCCCGAAACCGAGAGAGAGATCTATAAAATTTCGCCTGAACACTGGGTCACCCGCGTCATCCTTGGTTTGCGACTCCATTGTCGCCGAAGCTACTAACATCCACCCTGAGGGTGTCCTTGTCCATCTGCGTATAAACCCAAGCTCCGAGACGGGCTTGCCGAACACCCCCTCCAGCAAGACCCGGTACTTTTCTTGTGGCCACACGACGTCGCCGTTCTCCCACCTCCGGACCATCCGCACATCGCAGACCGTGTGGTAGTCACCTTGCCGGGCTGCCTCTTCGGTGAGGCGATCCGCCAGGTCCTGCTGGCTACATCCCAGCAGCTCGCGCCAGAGCGCGAGGACCAGATTAGGAATCCGCAACCGCGGAGGCGCCACGGACATCACCACGGTAACCCCCTTGCCTGCCCTCGCCACCCGAGGATCCTCCCCCCGGTCCCAAGTATGTCCCCCGAGATGTCCTCGGCTTTGGGCCTCGTTCGCGGTCCACTGGTGTCATGTTGTCACCCTCGATTCTGTCCGTCGCCGGTCAGCCCGCATCGGCGTGACACCGATGATCCACAACCCGAGGAGAACATCCACCATGCCCACCAAGATCACCCGCGTTCCGCTCTGTGACATCGTCTTGCACGACGCCGAAGGCACCGAGATCCGCTGGCAGTGCCGGGTCGAGCAGGTCGCGGTGGACAAGGCCGGCGGGGCATACCCCGACCGGCTGCACGAGCCAGGCGACGTCATCGGCCGCAGCGCCCACCTGATCTACGTCCGCTTCGACCACGGCAGCCAAACCCCGATCCCCCTGCGCCCCCACCTCGTGCGCGTCCTCGATACGCCGAAGGGTTTCTGATGCCCCCCACGCCGGAGGCAGGTGCCCGATGAGTGGACCGGCGCTGGTCCTGTCCATGGTCGACACCCCCAGCGGGTCCGGCCGCCCCGTGCTGTCCTCATGTTGCTTGCCTGGGCCCGAGGTGCCCGCCGAGGCGTGAGCTGAAGGGGCTGGTCAGACTTATAGCGGACCCAGTTCAGATTTTCGAGAGCCCGCCGAGCAGATGGTGCAGGAAAGCCGATGACGACCCGGCGAGAGACACCCGACGTCGAGGTGCCGGTGACGCACGCCGATCGGCTGGTGTTCCCGGACGAGGGGATCACCAAGGGGCAGGTGGTCAGCTACTACCGCAGTGTCGCTGCGGTGATGCTGCCGCACCTGGCCAACCGGCCGCTGACGTTGCAGCGCTACCCGCACGGCATCGCCGGCAGTGGGTTCATCCAGCAGGACATCACGACCAGCGGGTTACCGGAGTGGATGGGTCGCGCCGAGGTGCCCAAGGAGGGCGGCGGCACCGTGTTGCACGCGGTGGCCAACCGGCCGGAGGCGTTGGTGTGGCTGGCCAACCAGAACTGCCTCACCCCGCATGTCTGGCTGTCTCGCGTGAGCCGACCCGAGACGCCGGACCGGATGGTGATCGACTTCGATCCGGCCGAGGAGGACTTCGGGACCGTCCGCGCCGCCGCCCGGGCCACCCGTGACGTCCTCACTGAGCTGGGGCTGGTGGCGTTCGTGCAAACGACCGGCTCGCGGGGGCTGCACGTCGTCGTCCCCCTGTCGGGACACGCGGATTTTGCCACGGTCCGCGGCTTCGCCCGCGACGTCGCCGAGCTGATCGTCGCCGACGACCCGGCCAGCCGCACCCTGGCCGCTCGCAAGGCCGACCGCGGCGACCGGGTGTATCTGGACGTGCTGCGCAACGGCTACGCCCAAACCATGGTCGCCCCGTATGCGGTGCGGGCCCGCCCCGGCGCACCGGTCGCTACCCCGCTGGACTGGAATGAACTCGGCCACCGTGACATGTCCGCTCGCCGGTACACACTGCGCAGCGTGCCCCGGCGGCTGGCCCAGCGGGAGGATCCCTGGGCAGAGCTGGCCGCGCAGGCACGCAGCCTGACCCCGGCACGCCGCCGACTCGACCAGCGCCGCGCGTGATGGTGTACGGAAGCGAGGAGCGCCAGTTTCTCTGACCGTCTCGTGGGTACCCCACGCCAGGTACGTGGGTGGGAGGCGGCGATAGCTCCTTTGGTTGCTGCCACAACGACAACCTGCCCATAGTTGCAGGTGCGGTAGGTGCTGCGAGTACTTCGATGTGCCGCCACCGCACTGACACCACTTCGACCGATGAGGCGCGGAACGGGTGATGACCCACTGTGCAGCACTGGTAGCGGGCGAGCACAGCGAGGGGACGACTGAGAAGGGAGCAGTAGGTATGACGCGGTTTCGACACCGCGGTAACCGAGATCAGGACCGCTCGGCGACCGCAGTCCGGATCAACCACGTGCACCGGGGTGGGGCCACCGTGCTGGGCGGCTTCCTGTGGGCGTTCGCCATTCTCGGGTTCGTCCACCGGTTGCCGTTGTTGTCCACCAGCGGGCGGGTCTTCGGCCTGTCCACCAACGGCGCCTTGTCAACGATCTCCCTCGTGGTGGGCGCGGTGCTGCTGGGTTCGGCGGTGCGGGGTGGGCGTAGCGCCTCGACGGTCACCACATCGGTCGGTGTGCTGTTCCTGCTTTCCGGGCTGGTCCACCTGGCGATCATCAACACCTCGCTGAACGTGTTGTCGTTCCGGCTGCCCAACGTCTTCTTCAGCCTCGCCGCTGGCCTGTTGCTGCTCGGGGTCGGCGCCTACGGCCGGCTGAGCGGCGCCAAACCTCCCGGCAATCCCTACCGCCGGCCGCCCGCCGCCGACACTGCCCCTCACGACGATCCGGAGCTTAGCGATGCCGAGCAGGCCGTCGCGGCGGGCACCGCGACCCTTGAGCAGCAGCGGCACATCCACGCCGATGCCCTCCAGCGGCAGACCCGCGAGTACGACCAGGCATGGGAGACCTTCGTCCACGACCACTCCCCAGAGGAGGTCACCGTGATGCGCCAGCAAGAGCAACGCGAGTCCGCCTACCCCGAGCGGGCCAGCGACCGGTCGAACCCGTCGAACTGATGGCTTCAAAGGTGAACGTCGGCGGAAGACTCACGCTCACCTGGTGAGCCGGCGGGCAGTGGGCGCGCCGGAGCGAGAAGTCACGTGGGGATGCCGATCCTGCGGGTGGCCTGCCGGTTTTCCGCGGTGGCCGCGCCGACCAGGAACCAGCCGATGAGCGCCAACCACAGCCCACCGAAACCGTGACCGGTGAAGAAGGTGAGCAGACCCAGTGCCACGAGCGCCCAGCCGAAGACCTGACCGGCCCGGCTGGACCACCGGGTCGCTGTGAGCCGGTCACCGGTGCGCCACCAGATGACCGAACGCAGCAGCCGCCCGCCGTCCAGCGGCGCGGCCGGGATGACGTTGAACACCGCCAGCGCGATGTTGATGCCACCCAGCCAGGCGAGCCCAGCCAGCGCCAGACCGTCGTAGCCCCCGGCCCGCACCAGGGCGGCCACCACGAGAAACACCACGCCCAGCAGCAGGCTCACCAGCGGGCCGACCCCGGCGATGCGCAGCTCGGCACCGGGACTTCGGGCTTCCCCTGAGAGTCGAGCCACCCCACCGAACAGCCACAGCGTGATGTCCTGAACGTGCAGGCCATTGCGACGTGCCACCAGTGCGTGGGAGATCTCGTGGGCCAGCAGCGAGACGAAGAACACCACCGCGGTCAGCACTGCTGCGGCGACGTAGGCGCCGTTGCCGTATTGCGGGTAGTCGGCGGGGAAGCGTGCGGCCGCCAGACTCCAGGCGATCAACACGAAGATCACCAGGACGCTCCAGTTCACGCCGATCCGGATGCCGGCGATGCGGCCCAGTTGAAAACTTGCTCTCATGCCGGTCGGGTACCCCGGCGTCCTCGGCTAACGCCACAGCGTCCCACCGCCAGGTACTCCCGCAGGGCGCATGTAGCGTTCAGAGCGCTAATGTCACCGAATGTGCCTGATGGAGCATCGTGACGTCTGTTGACAGCATTGCCCGGTTGCGGCAGGACTCCCTGTCGGAGACGTGGTTGTTCACCGGGCGCCACACGGTCTTGACGCGGATCGTGGCGTGGATCCGCGCGGAGGTACCCGGCGCGTTCGTGGTGACCGGATCGGCGGGCAGCGGGAAGTCTGCCGTGGTGGGGCGCATCGTCGCGCTGTCCGAGCCCGCGCAGCGACGAGTGGTGCTGGAGCACGCGCCCCTCGAGCCGGGGGACCCAGACCCCGGCATGGGCGCTGTCGATGCTGACGTGCACCTTCGGGGCATGGGAGCCCAGGACCTCGTGACCGTCCTGGCAGATCGTCTCCAGCTGCCCGCACCGAGGAGCTGCTGGCAACTTGTCGAGGCAGTGACGGAGATGCCGTCCCCGCCGCTCCTCGTGTTCGACGGGCTGGACGAGGCGATCTTCGAGCAGGCTACCGAGCTGGTGACAGACCTGCTGGTTCCGCTCAGCGTGGTGGCGCGCGTGCTGCTCGCGACCCGGCACCAGGAGTTCGGGTGGCGTCCGCCGCTGTCCGGCCAGGAAGCCTCCGCCCAGCTGGGTGACCTGTTCGGAGCGAACACGTCGGTCGTCAACCTGGACGCCGAGCCGGACACCAGGCACGACATCGAGCAGTACCTGACCCGCCGGCTGCGCTCCGCTGGCCGCGCTGATCTCGTGCCGCGGGTGGCGTCGGCGCTCGCCAGGACGGCAACCGCTTGGCAGGGCGGGTTCCTCTATGCCCGCACCGTGGTCTCCCAGCTTGCGCGAGGGGTCATCGACGCCCAGGAGCAGGGCTGGGAAGAACAGCTTGCCGCGACGACCGCCGGGGCCCTGGAGCACGACCTATCGAGCGGGACCCTGCTGCGGGACGGCGTGGAGCTTCCCGACGCCGCAAAGGACCTGCTGCGCGCGCTTGCCTGGGGAATGGGTCGGGGCCTGCCGGGAGAAGGGGTGTGGGAGGCGGCGGCCACCGCGCTGAGCCCGAACGGTGTCACCTACCGCGCCACCGACCTGGACTGGGTGCTCGAACGCTACGGGTGCTACATCGTCGCGGATGAGCAGGACGGTGAGACGGTCTACCGGCTCTCGCATCGCACGTTCGTCGAGCACCTCCTCGCCTCCTCCCCGAAGGCGGCTGGCCGCGCGGCGAGCCAGGCACTGGCCGAAGCACTGGTCGCCTTCACCCAGGAGCAAACCACGACCGATCTCTGTAGTCCCTACCTGCGGCGTCACCTGCCCCGGCACGCCGCGCACGGAGGTCCCGACGCGATTGCAGCGCTGCGCCGGCTGGCCGAGACCGACGCCGAGCGCTACCTGCCCGGCCTCGCTAGCGCGCTATGCGACTCCGTCACCTATTTGCTCGCGGTGGGCAGCCGCGAGGCTGCGCTGGTCACCACCCAGCACGCTGTCGACACCTACCGGACGCTGGTGGACGCCAACCCCGGTACCTACCTGCCCGGCCTCGCGGCTGCGCTAGGCAGCCTCGCGGCTCAACACGGCGACCTGAGCCAGCACGACGTCGCCCTGATTCCCGCCCAAGAGGCGACCGACATCTGCCAGCGGTTGACCAAGGCCTCTCCTGAGGTCTACCTCACCCCCTTCCTCATGTCGCTGCAGAACCTCACCTACCACCTCGCGGCCCTCGACCGGAGCTCCGCTGCTCTCGACGTGTACACCGACTACATCGAGGCATTCGCCGCGGTGCCGACCCTCCGAGACTCCTTGATCATCGAGCGGGCGGGGTTCCACATCAACCACGGGAATGCCTCCACCGGGCTGCGTGAGCTGGTCACCCTGCTGTCGTTGGAGGATGGCCAGACCCCGGGCGCCGTCCTGCTGTCGGCGCGCCATGTCCTGCGCGCGCACCGCCTGCGGGACCCAGCCGCCGTAAACCAGGCTTGGCACGAGGTCACCGGGACCGAGCAACCCGACTGGCTTGCCCTCACCCTGACCCAGATCGGCCTGGTCACCACGTGGATCACGGCACCGAGCTGGGCGAAGTCGAAAGACATCTTCACCGCGCACGCCGCGGAACTCCTGGACCAGCCAGCCGCCGTGGTCCTCGACGAGCTGACACTGGTCGCTGCGGCGCAAGTCGAGCTGCACCAGCATCTTCTCACCGGGGTGCGGGAACTCGGCCTCGAAGTGGCCTACCGGCCCCTGTTGCTCCGAGATCTGCTGATGGACTGGGTCAAGCTGAAGGACTGGCGGGAGTCGCAGTCCTTCGCCGAGAAGCACGCCAGGGATCTGCTCACCGGCGAGGCCGAGGTCGCGCTGCACCACCTCGGCAATCCCCTCGGCACGCTGGTGCACGTCGCGCTGATCCGCATCGCCCAGCGGGAGGGCTTCACGGCCGCCTACGCCTACGTGACCGACCGCCGGATAGCGGCTGAGCGGATGCGGCGGGCGCTCACCACGGTGGAGCTGGACTCCATCGCCGAGCTTGCCGCGCTGGAGGGGCAGGTTTTCGGGGAGCGGTTTACTGCCGCCGCGCATCTTGCCCTCGCCGCCTCGCTCATGGGTGAAGTGGTGATCGACCACACCCGGCTGGAGGAGCTCGCCGAGCAGGCTACCCCCGCCGACCGTCAGCGAGTGGCCATCGAGGTCGCTGATCTCCTCAGGCGGGTCCCGGATCGGAGGAAGCTGCTGCGCACCCTGCCCGAGATCCTGCTCCGCCCGGACGGCTAGTGATCGCCAGCGGGTCGTGCGGGCGCGAGCTCGGTGAGGAGTTGGCGCCAGCTGTCGCGCTCGCGTTCCGGCGCTACGAGAGGGCGCAGGGTGGTGCAGTGGTGATGCAGCTCGTGGTACCAGTGCTCGTTGGTCTCGGCGTGCACCAGCAGCTGGGCGAGCTGAGCGGGATCGCCCGGGGGGAAGTAGCCGGGGTAGTCGGGGCCCAGGATGCCGACCGTGCCGGGAATGCGGGTGCTGATGATGGGTACCCGGGCGGCCAAGGCCTCGGAGACCACGTTGGCGCCGCCCTCATGCCGGGAGGTGAGCAGCAGCAGCCTGCTCGCGGCCAGCAGCCGCAGCGCCTGCGATCGGGGGAGCTCGCCGAGCCAGTGGTAGCGCGGGTTCTCGCGGTCCTCGCGGGCGGCGCGTTCTGCTAGCTCACGGTCGATCACCGCGCCGGCGTGCCGGATCCGAAGCCGCGAGCCGGTGGGCAGCAACCGCGCGGCCGCCGCGGCCAGCAGCGGGTCCTTGACCGGGCGGAGGTGGGCGAGCAGCAGCACGTCGAAGTGCTCCGGCGAGGGTGGCCCAGCTGGTGACGGAGTCGGTGGCAGTGTCGGCACGGATTGGTACACCACGTGGGTGCGGGCGCGCAGGTGCCCGGGGAGCGCCTGGACACCGAGCTGCTGCAACACGACCAGCCGATCCGCCAGCTCGAGTACGGGGTGGTCCGCCTCGGTCAGCTCGGGGTAGAGATCGGTGCCGGTGAGTGCCAGCACCACGGGTGCCTCGGGGTGCTGCGCCCGGAACCGCCGGATGGCCTCGGCGCTGCGCCGGGCGTGCAGTGCCACCAGCAGGTCAGCGGGGTGATCGTGGTAGTCCTGGACCAGCTCCACCTGGTGTCCCAGCTCGCGCAGGATGGCCCTCCAGCGCACCGCGGTGACCCGGTTGCCGTGGTGGCTGCCTGGGGAGGCGGGAGTGACCAGGCAGATACGCATCAGCGGAGGGCGGCCGTGCGAAACCCGGCCAGCACGTCGCGGCGATCCGGGGTGAAGTAGTTGCGCAGCGTGGCACGCAGCAGCCGGGAGCGGGTGGCCCAGGCGCCGCCCCGCAGCACTTTCCGGGTGCCAAACCACGGCCAGGAGTTCTCGCGGTAGGCGTCCTGCTCGAAGTTGGGGTAGGGCAGGAAGGTGGAGGCGGTCCATTCCCAGAGATTGCCGATCAGCTGCCGGCAGCCAAAGGCGCTCTCGCCCGCCGGGTAGGCCGCCACATCCACGGTGCCCAGGAACCGCCAGTCCAGGTTGGCGTGCCGGGAGGCGATCGGCTCGCTACCCCAGGGGAACCGTCGCCGCGTGGGGCGCAGCCCGCCCGCGCCGTCGGGCTCCCCGATCGCCGCGGCCTCCCATTCGGCTTCGCTGGGGAGCCGCCGCCCAGCCCAGCGGCAGTACGCGTCGGCTTCATACCAGCACACGTGGCTGACCGGATGGTGTGGCTCCAGGCCCACCCAGCGGTCGAAGTCCCTCCGCTGCCAGCCCTCAGGGCCGCGCCGCCAGTACCCGGGGGCGTGCGCGGCTGCGCCGGTACGCCACGCCCAGCCCGCCTCGCTCCACAGCTCACGCCGGGCGTACCCGCCGTCGTCGACGAACCGCGTGTACTCCACCTGGGTGACGGGGACGCGGGCGATCGCGAACGGGGCAAGCTGCACCGGGTGCGCCCACTTCTCGTTGTCGTACACGAATCCCTCATCGCGGTCGGCGCCGAGCAGGAAGGTCCCACCGGGAACCTCGGCATCCCCGGGCAGCGGGCCCGCCTCGGCCGGGTCGACCTGGACGCCCGCCAGCGCCGGCGGCGGGTACCCGAGCGTCTGCCGGGTGTAGGTGAGCGCCTCGGTGTGCATGTCGTGGTGATGCACGGCGTATCGGGTGATGTAGCGCAGCTGCGCCGTCGCCTCCGGCCGGTGCAGCCGGGCGGTCACCCGGTCGGTGACCTCGGCGATGTAGCGCAGGGTCTCCTCCCGCGAGGGCAGGCGCAACCACCATCGCGTGTCGTGCGGGATCGCGGCGGAGTCCCAGATCGCGTCGGCGTGCTCAATGAGGGGCGGCTCGGCGAGCTCGCGGCGCAGCACGAAGCTCTCCTGAAACCACGTCACGTGGCCGATCTCCCAGAGCAGCGGATTGATGATCGCCAGTTGGGGGCCGATCAGCTGCTCGTCGGTCAGATCTGCCACCAGGCCGGTCAGCCCTCCTGCCGCGTCCCGTACCCACCCGACCAGCTCGTCTCCCATGATCTCGTTGCTGATACCCACCGTCAGCTCCCTCCCGCCGGCCGAGCGCCCGAATAATCAGGGTCGATGGACGAGAAGCTCACGGGCACACCGCACCAGAAGCGGGAAATCTATGGGGTCAGCGGCGCGACTCCTCTCGATGGTGCGGATGCCGGAAACGACAGTCCTCGCTATCTGGACTTTCTTGCAAGCACGGCCCGCAAGGCGTTGTCCACTCCGGCTAGGTCGTTGTTGATCTCCCCAACGATCGATCCGACTGGCTCGGTCCTTTCGGTAACCAAGTGGAGGCCGGTGTTGACTTCGCGGAGCTTGACGTCAACGCGCCGGAGAACGAGTGCAATACTGATCAGATAGGCAGCGAGCACCAGCACGGTGAGCCCTGCGCCGATAATTGTGATGATAGCGGTCGGCGGCATGTAGTTCACTCCTCACAGGAGGCGGTCAACAGCCTTCACATAGCGGGTGAGGCCAGCCCCCACCCCTTTCACGGCGTCGCGGGTGGGTATCAGCGCCTTCACATCGTCGACTGCGATGACGATACCTCCGGCCTGATCGTGAATAGTGTCGATCTGCTTCCCGACGTCGAGGGCGGATCTCGCCAGGCGCTGCAGGAGCACCACCACGACGGGTATGACCACGAAGAAAAAGATCGCGTCGCCGGCCCACCACAGTGCCATCGTCGCCTCCTCGTCTTAGCTTCGCTTTATCACGGGGTCCTGAGCTACTGCGGGTTGCCAGCCAGTTCCGGAGGTCTGGGCCGGCGTCTGCTGCGAGGTCTGGGCCGGCGTCTGCTGCGAAGCCAGCGACTCAGCCTTCTGTGTGATCGCCGGCAGCGCTCCGGCGATCGCGTTCAGCTTTCGGTTCAGGATCGCGGCGCCGGCGCCAACGAGGAACACGTCCCCTTGGATCGCCCTGATGATCCCGCCACCACTCACCTGTCTGAGGGCGTTGGCGATGGAGCGCAGCCGGTGAGTGATCAATATGACGAACAGCGCCAACACGACCACCAGGGCCACGATCTCGATGACGGTGAAGGTCACGAGCAGTGCCGTACTCATCACGCCCCCACCCCCAGAAGTCGAGCATGACGACGCATCTCGTCCATGACCTCATCCAGGCTATCCGCGACGGCGAGCGCGACCTTGATGTTGGCCGTGTTGCCGGCAACCCCCTGCGCCACGCTCCCCAGTCCCTGCACGCTGGCTTCGATGGAGCGGACGAGGTAGAGGAGCAAACTGAGAAGCGCGATCACGGCGACTATCACGATCGCCCCGATAACCAGCAGAACCTGCCAGAACGTGATCTCCTTGGCAGCAAGAGCTAAGACCATCGTTACCCTCCCAATGCTTGCCGAGCGGCCCGAGCGCCCCGGAGGATGCTCTGGAGCGTGGCGTTCGTGCGGGTCAGCTCCGCGAGCGGCTGCGTGGTCGACCGTGTCGCCTCGAGCTCACGAGCCGCTGCGCGTGCCTGCCCGTTGATCCGGGATGCAAGCACCAGGAGCACACTGACAACGAGCACCACGACCACCACGACCACCAACCCGATGATCAGCCCCACCCACCAGCCAGTGAGGTGCGGCTCCCCCAACTCATTCAATGCTACCTCCAGCCCTGCGAGAAATGTCCTAATGTTCGATCAGGTTCGGAACACGACTCGTTTCTCTATTAAGTTCGTACCTAGCTCGCTTGGGCCGGCAAAGCCGGTAAGATCATGAGTTAGCAGGGAGTTTACACTCGATTACGAGCTGAGGTAAGTGGCAGTATGAGAAGCGCAGCACCGCGCGGCGTGTTGGCCGCCGCTCAAGGTGCCGATGGTGGCGTCGGTGGCGTCGTCGGCGGTGCCGATGTCTGCGATGTGAGCAGGCCTCGTCGGTGTGGTGGCGGGTTGGTCGTCAGGGTGGCGGCAAAGTGTCCCGCCGTCCTCACCCATCGATGCGGTACGGCAACGAGTTCATCGGCTGAGGGACGTGGGGTGACCGCCACATCCCGCCACCGGCACCGCTGTGCCACCCGGCGGATAGCAGGAGACGCTACCCCGATAGACCGCGTCCGGAATGCCCGATTCTCTCGGCGATATGCTTTCGTTACACTCTGACGGAGGTGGTGTGACGGGCACGACGCGCTGACTGTAGGTGAACTCATGACAGCTCAAAGAGATCGTGACCTGTACCGTGGTCAGATACCGGCCCACTGGCAGGGCAAGCCAACCGTGCTGCGGATCGCGGTGGGTAGCAAGCTGCGTCGGCTGCGTGAGGCCAGCGGAGTTACCCGTGACGCTGCCGGATACGTCATCCGCGCATCCAGTAGTAAGATCAGCCGGCTGGAACTGGGAAGGGTCAGCTTCAAGGAACGTGATGTTGCTGATCTACTCACCCTCTACGGCATCACCGACGCCCAAGAGCGCGAGGCCTTCCTCGCACTGGTCCGCCAGGCCAACGCACCCGGCTGGTGGCAAGAGTACGGCGACGTTTTGCCGAACTGGTTTGAGACCTATCTCGGTCTGGAGCAGGCCGCCTCGATGATCCGTACCTACGAGCCTGCGCTCGTGCCCGGCCTGCTGCAGACCGAGGACTACGCCCGCGCCGTGATCCAACGCCGTCACGTGCAAGCCTCTGCCAGTGACGTCGGACGCCGCATTGCGTTACGGATAGCCCGTCAAGAGTTCCTCACCCAGGCTGGAGCACCCTACCTATGGGTAGCGCTGGATGAGTCAGCTCTGCGCCGACCGTTGGGCAGCCCGGCGGTCCAGCGTGCGCAGCTGCGGCACCTGATTGAGATGGCGCAGCGACCGAACATCAAACTGCAGGTCGTGCCGCTGCAGGTCGGTGGTCCCGTAGCGGTGGGTAGCCCGTTCACCATCCTGCGGTTTTCTGAGCCCGGCTTGCCGGACGTCGTCTACCTCGAACACCTCGACAGCGCCCTGTACCTGGACAAGGAGCGCGACACGGTAAGCTACCTCGCGCTCATGGATAGCCTGTGTGTTGAGGCGGAATCACCCGACGCGTCGATCAGCTTCCTGCGCAGGATTATCGAGAGTCTCCCCAGCAACCCCTGACAGAGGAGCCTCACCGTGGCCGACGAGCGGTTTCCCGACCCGCACTCCACGCTGACCGCTAAGATCAATTTTGATCTGCCGCATACGGCGCGGGCCTGGAACTACTGGATGGGCGGCAAGGACAACTACCAGGTGGACCGCGCCGTCGGTGATGCCCTCGCCGCTGTGTATCCGGACATCGTCACCATGGCCAAGCAGTCCCGGCAGTTCCTCATCCGTGTCGTGCGTTTCCTGGCCGGTGAGGCCGGGATGCGTCAGTTCCTCGATATCGGCACCGGCCTGCCCACGATGCAGAACACCCACGAGGTCGCCCAGGCCATCGCGCCCGAGTCCCGGATCGTCTACGTCGACAACGACCCACTGGTGTTGACGCACGCTCGTGTGCTACTGAGCAACACCACTCACGAGGGCGTGACCACCTACGTGGACGCCGACTTCCACAATCCGGAGTTGATCATCTCCGATGCCCGCAACGTGCTGAACTTCCGACAGCCGATCGCGGTCATGTTCATGGGCGTGCTCGGCCACGTCGCCGACTTCGACGAGATGCGCTCCATCGTGGCGCGGGTGATGGCCGCCGTCCCCTCCGGCAGCTACCTGGCGATGTACGAAGGCACCGATGACGACAAAGCCTACTGCGAAGCCTGTGCGAAGTGGGCGGAAACCGGAGCCGTCCCTTACATCGTGCGCAGCACCGAGCAAATCGGGCAGTGTTTCGACGGCCTGGAGATGGTGGACCCCGGTTTGGTACAGCTCACGCAGTGGCGGCCGGACACCCCCGAGGTCGGCAAGGTCCAGCCGATCAGCGCCTACGGAGCCGTGGCGCGCAAACCGTGAGAGAAACACCTCCGCTCTCATCGAGCGAGGACATCCGCGCCGCCATGACTGCCCGGGACATCGGCACGGTGTATCGCCATCTGCGGCGTCTGGGGTGAGTCAGCGCCAGATCGCGCAGCGGACGGGTCAGTCCCAGTCGGAGGTCAGCGAGATCATGGTCAGGGGCCGCCAGGTCAGCAACGTCTGGGTCCTGGAGCGCATCGCTGATGGGCTCCGGATACCCCGGGCGTGGCTGGGTGTGAGCTACGGTGAGGAGCCGGAGGCACCGCCGACGGAGGAAGAGGCAGACGACGAGGTGAAACGCCGTGCCTTGATCGCCGCCGCGTCGACGGCCGCCGTGGGCCAGGCGGTGGGTCTGGGTAAACCGGTCACGCTGGCCCTGCCCACCAAACAGCCGCTGCCCTCGCGACTAGGAATGTCTGATGTGCACGCCGTGTGGGCGGTCGCCGAGCAGCTGCGCGGGGTGGCCCGGTACAACGGTGGGCTGGCTGGCGTGGTCGGTGCCACGGCCAGGGAGTACACCCGGTGGCTGGAGGTGCCCGCGACTGAGGCGGTCAAGGCCCAGTTTGCTGCCGCGCTGGCTGAGCTGTACACCGAGGCCGGCTGGTGCTGCTATGACGACGGGCTGGAGGGGACCGGTTTCTTCACCGAGGCGATATCCCTGGCCGATCAGTTCGGGGACACCTATGGGGTTGCCAACGCCACCTGGCATGCCGGGCTGGCCCGGGTCCGGATCGGGCACCCCAACGACGCGTTGAAGCTGTTCCAGTTCGGGCAGCTGCGGCTGAGTGGGTTCCGCCTCGCTAGGCCCACATCGGTAGCCCGCGCTGATGATCCCCGGCTGCCGGTCCTCGCCGCGCGGCTGAGCCGGAACTCCGCGACCGCGTGGGCCCTCATGAAGGCCCCCGAGCAGGCCGCCCGGTGTCTTGCTGAGGCGGACGAGGTGTGGGCGCCGCGCGATGCCTTCGAGCGCGCGAGCGGTCATTTTTCCACGGCGGGAGTTCAGCTGGATCTGGGCCACCTGGAGGCCGCCGAGCGCTCCGCCGCCAACGCGGTCCGCAGTTTCGGCGAGGGTCCCTACCGCAAAGCCCGCCTCCACGCCGAAATCCTGCTCGCCGAGGTGCACGTGCGGGCCGGCGAACCCCAGGGGCTGAGCTTGGCTCACCAGGCCATCGAAGGAGTCAGCACCCTGCGCTCCGCTGCGCTCCGCCGGGAACGACTGGTACCTCTGGCCGCCGCGCTGGCAGCCCGACCCGGCACCGACACCCGCGACCTAGCTCGCAGAGCCCGGCAGGTCGCCACCACCCGGATCTAACAACCCATAGCCGGACCGGATGCGCCAACACCAGCACCGCCACGCCCAGGACGCACCCAAGCCCTCCACCCCAGCGTGTCGACAGGGCACATTTGTCCTAGCCAACTGTCCTGCTCAACGCCATACGACGCCGGTTGAGAACCGCTCACCCGGAGGCGGGAGCGCAGGTTCGAATCCTGCCGGGCACCGCATCTGGCCAGCGTTCCGCCCACAACAACGTCCGAGATCAACTCCTACTCCGCCAGCTGGCCATGCGACGACACAAGCTTACGGACAGCGGCAGATCTCCAAGCTATTGTTCGGCGAACCGAAGGCATGGATTCGGCAGATCGAAAGAGCATTATTCGGCAGATTGAAGGTTGCCGGCTATGCTCAGAAGGTGCGAGTCGCTGGTGATTACCTCCCCCGACGAGCGGCCGAGCTCATCCGGGACGCCCTCGAGGACACCCGTGTCGTCGTGGTGACCGGCGCTCGGCAGGTCGGCAAGAGCACCCTCGCCGAGCTGGTGCTCCGCCAGTACAGCGGTAGCACCGCCCGATTCCTCGACGATCCAGTGGCCCGAGCGGCCGCCCGCGAGGACCCGGTTCGGTTCGTCCGCCATGACGGGTTGATGCTCATCGACGAGGTCCAGCGCGTCCCCGATCTATGGCTGGCGATCAAGCACACCGTTGATCGGGACCCACGTCCCGGGCGGTTCCTGCTGACCGGCTCCGCTCGACTCCTAGCGCTGCGCAGCATCCCCGACGCACTCCCCGGCCGATCCGAGACCATTGAGCTCTGGCCGCTCTCCCAAGGCGAGATCGACGGAGCTGCAGACGGGTTCGTCGATGCAGTCTTCGCATCCGGCGCTGATCTGCGCGTGGAACCGGAGGAAATGCACCAGAAGGATTACCTCGCCCGCGCCGCCCGGGGGGGATATCCAGAAGCGGTCCGGCGCGCCGCGCCGCGACGGCGTGCGCGCTTCTTCGACGGTTACCTCTCCGATATCTTGGCGCGCGATGTCAAGCAAGTCGCCGACATCGAACGCGCCAGCGACATGCGGCGTCTCATCTCGCTGCTCGCGACCCAGGTCGGCGGGTTACTCAACGCCAGCCGACTCGCCAACGATCTGCGGATCTCCGCGCCGACCGTCCGCAACTATCTGGGGATCTTGGAGACGATCTACCTGGTTCGACTCGTTCCAGCCTGGTCAGCGAACGCCACAACACGCGCGATCGCTACGCCAAAACTGATCTTCGTGGACAGTGGCATGGCGGCACACCTGACTCCAGGTGCACCAGAGGGCTCCTGCGGTGGCCTGCTAGAGAACTTCGTACTCAGTGAGCTGTCACGCCAACTCACTTGGTCACGCACCTCAGCGCAGCTCTACCACTATCGAGACCGCGACAACTACGAGGTCGACGGCGTCCTCGAGGACAACACCGGCCAGATTGTGGGCATCGAGGTCAAAGCCACGGAGACCGTACGCGCAGACGACTTCCGGGGACTCAGGCTGCTCCAACGCCGAGTTGGCTCCCACTTCCGCGCCGGCCTCGTGCTCTACTGCGGTACCCAACAGCTCAGTTTCGGAGAGGCACTGAGCTGCGTTCCGATCTCAGCATTGTGGACAGCTCACGAACCAGCCTTACCGATACGGTGAACGAACCAGTTGCTGGCCACAGACGCTGGGGCTGTGCGGCTTGGCGCTTCTCGGACCAGCTAGGCGAGGACCACGAGCAACACGGCGACGGAGCGTATCAGTCGTTGTCCGGCAGGTACTCGTCGTTCTCGTAGTACTCGATCAGGTTGGTGAATGACGGGTAGTCGTAGGTGACCAGCTCGTCACCCTCCCACTTGGCGCCCAGCTCCTCGGCCCACTCCAGGTCGCTAAGACCGAGCGGCGCCTCCTCGGACCAGTGGAACGGCACCATCGTGTTGAACTTGTCACGCCGGCCCAGGACTACCCGTTCGCCCTCTGCTCTCGACGCTGTCACGGGCGCCAACTATACTCCCGAAGCTCGGCCATAACCCGCTCTGCCTCGGTGGTGACCCGCCGTAGGCTGGTGACCGTGACCCCGGCGGAGCTGCGCGAGAGGCTGTCGATGGATCCCGCGGTCGCGGCGCTGCGGCTCGCTGTCCTGTACGGTTCCCGAGCGCGTGCGGACGCGGCTGAGGGGTCCGACTGGGATATCGGCGTGCTCGCCGACGACCCCCCGGACCTGCCGGCGCTGTCGGCGACGCTCACCACGATTCTGGGCACCAACGAGGTCGACGTGGTCGACCTCAGCCGGACGAGTGCGCTGCTGCGCTACCGCGCGGCTCGCGACGGCATCCCCTTGCTGGAACGCCCACCGGGTGAGTTCCAGCGCTTCCAGCTTGAGGCCGTTCAGTTCTGGTGCGACGCGGAGAGCGTCATCCGCAGCGCGCACGACGACGTTCTGGCCGCACTCGGATGAGCGTCGCGATCGACCGCGAGCTGCTCGCCGAGCGCGCTGCGGTGGTGGATCGCCATCTGCGCCGGGTCGCCGAGCACCTGCCATGCCACGCCGGTGATCTTCAGCCACTGAGCACTCAGACCGACACAGTCGTCCTGCACCTTTGGCAGGCCGTGCAGGTGGTGATCGATCTCGCGGTGTCGAGCTGCGTGCGGCTCGGGCTGGGTAGCCCGCCTACCTACGCCGATGCATTCCGCATGCTCGCCGAGGCCAGGGTGATACCTGGCGAGCTGGCACAGCGGCTGGTTCGCGCCGCCGGGTTCCGCAATCTGGTCGTGCACGCCTACGCCGAGCTCGACTTGCGCCAGGTACACACCGCGGCGACGAGTGGGCCCGCTGATCTCCGGGCGTTCCTGGCAGCGTTGCGCGACTACGCAGACCCAGCGCCGTGAACTCGACGTGACCGACGTTTCATCCACCCACCACCGGGCTTCGTGGGGTAAGCAACGGAACCGTCGGGCCTCTGACGGAATCGACCCTGGATGAAGGAGGCGAGGGACGTGTTGCGTGCCGTGTGGAATGGCGTCGTACTCGCGGAAACCGCGCGCACCGTACAGGTGGAAGGCAATCACTACTTCCCGCCCGAGTCGTTGCGGCGGGAGTACTTCGCGCAGAGCGCCACGACGTCGCGGTGCCCGTGGAAAGGGTTGGCCCACTACTACACGCTGAGCGTGCGCGGCGAGGTGAACCCCGACGCGGCCTGGTACTACCCGCACCCCAGTCCGTTGGCCCGGCGGATCAAAAACCACGTCGCGTTCTGGAACGGGGTGCGCGTCGAGGGAAACCCGGAACCCCGCGCTTAGGTCAGCGCAGGTGGGTCAGGGCGTCTTCGATGGCGCGGTGGAAGGTCGGGTAGGCGTAGATCATCTGCTTGAGCGTGTCGGTGGGCACCCGGGCGTGCACGGCGACAACGAGGGCGGAGAGCACCTCACCGCCGGTCGGCCCGACGGAGGTGGCGCCGAGGAGAACACCACGCTCGGCGTCGTGGACCAGCTTGATGAACCCACGGTTGCCGACCTTGTGGATCCACCCGCGGGCCGAGCTGGGCAACTCGGTGAATCCGACCAGCACCGCCAGGCCGTGTTCCCGGGCCTGGGCCTCGGTGAGGCCGACCGCGCCGACCTCGGGATCGGTGAAGGTCACCCGCGGTACCGCGTGGTAGTCCGCGCCCGGACCGGGGCGCCCGAGGATCTCCCGGGTCGCGATGGCCCCCTGATACATCGAGACGTGCGTGAACGCGCCCTTGCCGGTGACATCACCGATCGCGTACACGCCGTCGGCGATCCGCATCCGCTCATCCGGCTCCAGGAAACGCGCGCCCGCATCACACCCCACCGCATCGACGCCCAAGGCTTTCAGGTCGGTGCGGCGCCCGGTGGCCACCAGCAGCCGGTGCGCCCGAACCGGGCCGTCGGCGAGCTCGACGGTGAAGGCGTCGCCGGAGTAATCGACGGTGCGCACCTCGGCGGCAATGCGTACGTCGAGGCCGTCGGCGCGCAGCACCTGGGCCAGCAGATCGCTGGCTTCGGGTTCTTCGCTGGAGAGCAGCCGTGGCGCCGCCTCGAGGACGGTGACCTGGGAGCCGAAGCGGGCGAAGACTTGCGCGAGTTCCAGCCCGACCGCCCCGCCGCCGATCACGACCAGCGACTCGGGCGCCTCGGTGGCGACGACGGCGTCCCGGTTGGTCCAGTACGGGGTGTCGGCCAGCCCGGGAATGGGCGGGATCACCGGCTCGGTTCCGGGGTTGAGCACGACCGCCCGGCAGGCGGTGAACACGGTGTCGTTCACGGCGACGGTGCGGGGGCCGGTGATGCGGGCGCGTCCGCGCACGAACCGCCCGCCCTTGCCGGTGAAGCGGTCGACGGCGGCCTGATCGTTCCAGTTGTTGGTGGCCTCACCGCGGATCCGGGCGGCCACCGGCGTGAAATCGGGATCGACCCGGGCTTGGCCGGCCAGCTCGGGCACGCGGCGGGCTTCGGCGAGGGCGTCGGCGGCGCGGATCATCATTTTGGTGGGCACGCACGCGTAGTACGGGCACTCCCCGCCCACCAGGCGGGCCTCGATGCCGACCACCGACAGTCCGGCTTCGGCAAGCTCGCCCGCGAGGGCCTCCCCGCCGGGACCCATCCCGATCACGACAACATCGACGTCTTCAGCCACAACAGGTGTCCTCCGGTTCAGCATCAGCGGGTTTCTCGGCAACCAGCATCCGGTAGCCGATCATTTCATCGGCGCCAGCCCGCTGGGCCAGCGCCGTATACCGCAACACGGCGTCCACATCGACCTCGGCTGCCAGCCGGTCGCCAGCGGTCATCCGCAGCATGCTTAGCCGGGCCTCGATCTGATCGACCATCCGGACCAGCGCGTCGTCGGCGCCTCGACGTAGCTGCTCCGCAGTCCCGCGGCGACGAGGACTTCCGCGGCGGCCTGGCGAAGTTCGTTCTCGGTGCTGGCAGTTCCCATGAACGCCGAAGCGCTCCACAGCTGCTCCAGCGCCTGTCGCACCGCGTCGTCGGGCACTACCCGATTGGAGACGTAATCCAGGTAGCCCGCAACCTGGATCAACGCGCACTACGCTGCGTACGCGGGTGTGGTCGGAGAGTGGACGGAGCGGATGCGACAGGCGAGGATAGTCGGGCGACTGTTCCTCGACACCTACTACCCCGAGATCGGCCGCTATGGGTCCGGCGCAGCGCTGAAGGCGCGGCGTCAGCGGTATGTTGGCCCTCACGGCTCTTGCCCTGCGGCGCGGTGCCGTCGTCGGACACGAAACGGAGCCTTGTTCAGTGCTCACAACAGTGCTGAGCCGACCAGGAGGGGGACGGAAGTTGGAGAAAACGCCTAACGACAAGTTTCGGGAGGCGCGGCACCGCACCGCATCCTCAGCTAACCCGAAAGAGTGCCTGTCCCGGCGGGAGCTCGCCGACCAGGCCAACGCCTGGATCTGGGAACGCCACCACACCAAGAGGGAACTCGACGGAAGCTATATCGGAAAACTCGAACAAGGCGTCATCCGCTGGCCGAACACCCTGTGCCGGGAAGCCTTCCGGGTGATCCTTGGTGTCTCCAAAGATTCCGAACTGGGATTCGTTAACGCCCGCGCTCGGTACTACCGGGCTGTCGTGAAGCTGGATGACGTGAAACGCAGAAAACTTTTCGAAAACGCCACCGCCTTAGGCGTGAGCGGCCTCGTCCTGAGGACACCGATGGCGGCGCTGCTGGAGACGAGCGAACCGACTCCGATCCCCGCGCGGGTCGGCGCCAGCGACATCGAACACATCCGCAGCGCCAAGCAGGTGTTCCTGTCCTGGAGCTTCACCTACGGTGGTGGGCTGGTCCGGGATGCCGTCATGGCTCACGTGCGCTGGTTGGCCAGGGTACTGGACGAGTCCACCTACCCGGACCAGCTCCGCCCCAAACTATTCTCCGCAGTCGGCGACCTCGCCGACACCGCCGGATTTATCGTCCTCGACGCTGGCGCCGACGAGGAAGCCCGGCGAGTGTTCAGCTTCGCGCTGGGCTGCGCTGAGCAGGCCGAGGACTGGCTCCTGCGCGCCGAGGTCCTCTCGGACATGACGGGCCACGCGATTCGGACCGGGCGGCCCGATGAAGGCCTCACCCTGGCCGAGCTGGCCTTGGTCCGCCCGGACCGGCTCACCGCGACCGTGCTGGCGAAGCTGCACACCGACCGGGCTTTCGCGCTAGTCACGATGCGCCGGGTTCAGGAGACCCTGAGGGCGATCGGCACCGCCGATGAGCACTTCGCGCACTCCACCCCGGACAACGACCCGCCGTTCATGGCTTACTACAACGCCGACGTGCACGCCGGGTACACCGGGAGGCGCCTCGCCGACCTGGCGATCCTGGGCCGCGACCCCGGCGAGGCCACTGACCGGCTCACCGCGGCAGCCATCACCTACGCCCGCCCTCGGGCGATGTGCCTGGCCAAGCTGGCCAGCCTGACGATGGCCACCGGTGACCCGCTGCAGGCCGTCGCGATCGGGCACGAGGCCCTGGAGGCCGTCGGCAGCATCCACTCCCGCCTCGCCGCCGACGAACTGCGCGACCTATACCGCTACGCCGCCGCGCACCAGCAGCTCGAGGAGGTCGAGCACCTGCGGCAGCGGATCGCGACCCTGGTGGGCACCGAGAACCCCTAGGAGGAATCCTCCCGCAATAATCCGCCCTGTGATCCCGTCGTGACAATCGCATGATCATGCGGTTTCTGGGCGTGTCCTGAGCCGGGAAGCTCAGGACACCACCGTCGCTTTCACCCGGTGACGGTGCAGGGAGGCGGCCCCGCCTCCGGGCGACAACCTCACCGCGCGGGGCCGGCTCCCTCCACCCGTGACAGATCAGGGGCATCGCCGTGGACCACGACCACCTGCGCCAAGCTGGTCCCAGCACATCACCCCCGCCATCGTCGGCCGCCGGTCGAGCACTTGCCCCCGAGGCTCCCGGCGGCCGGCCACCCCTGTGGCGCGAGCTTGCCGTGGGCGGAGTCTCGGCGTCGTTATGGGTGGCGATGGTCTACGTGCGCGGACGCGGCTTGTCGGTCAACGAGCTGGCGGGCGACGGCGCGGCTGTCTTGCTGATCCTCCCCGCCGCCATGTATGCCGGCATGTATGCCCTGGACAGGATCGCCGCTCGACGGCGTTGGAGGCCCCCGACGGCGCACCGCAGGGCGCACGCACGCCCAACCGTTCGATGCACTCCCCCACGAAGCTGCACGACGTGGGATGACGGTCAACGATAGTGTGACCACGTGAACACGCTCCGGGAGATGAACCTCACCAACCCCGACGAAAGCCCACAAGTCGACGCGCTGCGCGAGACGATGATCGGCAAGCTGCGCGAGATAGGGGCACTCCGCAGCGATCGGGTGGCTGAGGTCTTCCGCGCGGTGCCCCGGCACCTGTTCACGCCCGGAGCACCACTGGAGAAGGTCTACAACCCCACCGACGCCGTTTACGTCAAGCGGGACGAGCATGGCGTGACGATTAGCACGGTCTCCGCGCCGGAGCTGCAGGCCTTCATGCTGGAGCAGGCCGATCTCCAGCCTGGAATGAACGCGTTGGAGATCGGGTCCGGGGGCGTCAACGCCGCGATGATGGCCTGGCTAGTCGGCCCCGAGGGCGTGGTCACCACCGTGGACATCGACCCCGACGTGGCCCACCGCGCCCGCGGCCTGCTCGACGCGGCCGGCTATTCCCGGGTGAACGTGGTCCTCGCCGACGCCGAAAACGGCGTACCAGAGCACGCGCCATATGACCGGATCATCGTCACCGTCGGGGCCTGGGACATCCCGCCAGCCTGGGTGAACCAGCTCGCCCCCGGCGGTCGCATCGTCGTCCCCCTACGGATGCGGGGCCTCACCCGCGCCCTGGCCCTGGACCGTAACGGCGACCACCTGGTGAGCCGGTCCGCCATGATCTGTGGCTTCGTCAAGATGCGGGGGACCGGGGCTCACCAGGAGCGGGTACTACCGTTGCGTGGCGAGCAGATCAGGCTGCGGTTCGACGACGGGGGGGGCCGGACGATCCCCGCATCTCGGACGGTGTGCTCGACACGCAGCGCACCGAAGTGTGGTCGGGTGTGACAATCGCGGGCGGGGAGTCGTTCGAGACGTTGCAGTTCTGGCTCGCCACGACCTTCCCAGGATTCTGCCGCCTAGCGGCCGACACCGACCAGTACTCCTGCCTTGTCGACCCGGGCAACCAATGGTATGACTTGACGACAATTAACGGAGATTCGTTCGCGTATCTGGTGACGCGTAAGGTCGGGCCAAGGACAGCCGAATTTGGCGTACACGCTTTTGGTCCTCACGCCCTGACGGCGGCGGAGACGATGGTTGAGCAGGTGCGCGTCTGGGACCGCAATCGCCGTGGAGGCCCGGGACCGGACTTCGCCGTCTGGCCAAAAGACACACCTGACGAGCGCCTGCCCGAGGGCTTGGTCATCGATAAGCGGCACACCCGCGTCACGATCTGCTGGCCAGCGGCAACCACCGCCACGGGCCAGGGCGCCTCGCATAGTCCCGAGCGAGAAGAGTGATTAACGTGGCTCACGGCTCTGAACCGCTAGCATACGATGTCGACAGCGAGTTCGAACTTGACCTGCGGGTGATCGAGGACAGCCTCCCGATCGCCAAGCAATCGTGCGACACCGAGGACAACTGCGGCAACACGACCTGCGGGAGTGCCTGCGTCAGCCAAGCCGAGAACCCGTTCTAACGGCCCCTCCCCTGGAGCGGTGGCTGGTACCAGGACTGGGAAACGGCGCGGTGGGATCGTGGATGCTCTACAGGAGCACTGGCGTGGTGCTGGTGCGCGCCAGCACCGACCCGGGCGGACTAGAGCTGCCCGACGGCATCGGCCTGGATGGCGATACTGGGATTGAGTCTGGTCGGGCCTGGTTGGCACGGCTCTGGCAGCGTGAGGAGGTCCGGACGGCCTTATGGGTCGCCAGCCCCGCGCTCTGCGAGCAGATCGACACCATCCTGGGCGGCGGGCACGTCGATGCCCGCCAGATGAGACGCGTGCTCGTCTCGACCTCGTCCTACGTACTGCGCTGGCGGCGGCGCCCCACCCCGTTCGGCCTGTTCGCCGGGGTAGCTGCGGCGTCGGCGGGCGGTGAGCCCACGGCGCGGTTCGGCCGGTGCCACCGGGTGGCCGCGCGTGCGGACGCCCAGTGGTTGGGCGGGATCATCGACGACCTGGAGCGGCACCCCGGCTTGCTGCTGCGGCTGCCCGTAGTGGTCAACAACGCCGGATTCACCCGCGGCGACAGATTCGTGGTCCCCGCCCGATACGAGGTCGCCCAGCCAGGCCGGGGAGCGGCGTTGGACGTATCGATCCGCTCCACCCAGGCAGTGCGCGCGGCGCTGGCCGCCGCAACGGAGCCGGTCCGGTTCGCCGCTCTGACCGAGCAGCTGCGCGCGGTTCCCCACCGTCCCAGCAGACAAGGTCCATTCCCTGTTGGCCGAGCTGGTGTCCAGCCGCGTCCTGCTCACTAGCCTGCGGGCTCCGATGACCACCGTCGACGCCCTGGCCCACCTGTTAGAGCAGCTTGAGGTCCTCGGGGTCGAGGATCTGCCCGAGCCTGCGGCCCTAATCAAAGAACTCGCCGCAATCCACGACGAGCTCTCCCAGCTCAGCCGGAGTCTGTTCCCCTCCAAGGCCGGCCCGACCGTAGAGAGTGTGGCCGAGCGCATGAGGGCGGTGCGCGCCGCCGACCAGCCGCTGGCCGTGGACGCGGTGCTGGACTGCCAGCTCTCCCTGCCCGACACGGTGATCCGCGAAGCCGAGGCCGCCGCTACGGCGCTGCTCCGGCTGACACCGCACCCCTTTGGTTCCCCGATGTGGAAAGACTTCCACGCCCGCTTCCGGGACCGCTACGGCACCGACGCCGTCGTCCCAGTGCGCGACGTCGTCGCCGACTCCGGACTGGGCTTCCCCGCCGGCTTCCTCGGCGCGCCGCGGGTACCTGCGGCGCACGCCCTGACCGAGCGCGACGCGACACTGCTCGGCCTCATCCAGCAGGCCGCCGCCGACGGGCGCACGGAGATTGAGCTGACTGAGCCTGTGATCAGCGCCCTCACGGTCGGAGACCACACCCAGATGATCCCGCATCCCCGCGTGGAGCTGGCCTTCCAGCTCCACGCCACGTCCCTCGACGCTCTGGCGCACGGGCAGTTCCAACTGTGGGTGACCGGAGTTCCCAGGCCGGCCAGCAGCATGGCCGGGCGGTTCGCGTCCCTGCTCCCCGAGGCCGATCAGCGGCGCTTGGCCGACAGTTACACCCCCATCGACAGCCACGCCATCGGGGCGCAATTGTCATTCCCGCCGCGCCGCGAGCACAACGAGAACATCGCCCGCGCACCACGCCTGCTGCCTCACGTGATTTCCCTGTCCGAGTACCGCACTGTGGACAGTAGCCTGATCCCCTTGGACGACCTCGCCGTCACCGCCGACACCTCGCAGTTGTCTCTGGTGCGAATGTCGACGGGAGAGCATATCCAGCCGCAAGTGCTGCATGCGTTGGAAGAGACGGTCCAGACCCCGCCGCTGGCACGTTTCCTCGCTGAAATAGCCTCCGCGCGCTGTGGCGTCTACGGCCCTTTCGACTTCGGGGCGGCCCGAGCACTGCCTTTTCTTCCCCGGATACGGCACGGCCGCGCGGTGTTGGCCCCGTCCCGGTGGCTGCTTGCCGAGGGCGACCTTCCCGCGTCCGGATGCGCGATGCCCACCTGGGAAAAGGCGCTGAGCACGTGGCGGACTCGGTGGCAGGTCCCGTCGGACGTCGTGCTCTGCGAGGGAGACCTTCGCCTCCCACTCGACCTGGACGACCGACTGCACCGAGCGCTCCTGCGCGCCCGCCTGGACCGCGCTAGCCGGGTCGAACTCCGCGAGGCCGGCCGCAGCGGCGAACTCGCGTGGGCCGGCCGCGCCTGCGAACTCCTCGTCTCGCTCACTGCCGCCCGCTCCCAACCCAGTGAAGACCGTCCGCGCACAACGCTATCGGCCACAGTGGCACAAGACGACGCGCTGGTGCCCGGCTACTCGGCGCTGCTGCACGCGCACCTGTTCGGGCACCCGCTGCGCTTCGACGAGATTCTGACCGACCACCTGCCCCGCCTCCTCGGCAACGTCGAAGACCATGTGGTGCTGTGGTGGTTCCGGCGCCATCACGACACCACCCGGCCCGACGCCGACCATCACCTCAGGTTGTGTCTACGGCTTGCCGAACCAGGGAATTACGGGATAGTCGCCGCGCGGCTGGCCGGCTGGGCCGCGGAACTCAGCGCCCAGGGTCTTCTCGCGCACCTGAACCTGGGCGTCTACCAGCCACAGCACGGTAGGTACGGCCACGGCACAGCGATGGCCGCCGCCGAGGCCGTGTTCGCCACCGACTCCACCGCCGCTCAGGCCCAAATCACGATGACAACCCGCGCTGGCATCCCCAGCCAAGCAATAGCCGCAGCCTCCCTGGCGAATCTGGCCGCCTGCTTCGCCCCCACCCCCGCGGAAGGATTCCAGTGGCTCATCGACCTCCTCCCACAAGAACAAGGCAAGCTCGATCGAGCGCTGCGCGATGTGGCGCTGCTGCTGGCGACCCCATTCGGCGACCGGGCCGCGCTGCGCGCCTATCCCGGCGGCGAGATCGTGGCGGCGGCCTGGGACCGGCGGTGGGTGGCGCTGGCCGCCTATCGCGACCGGCTCGCCGAAGACCGTGACCCCGCGGCGGTGCTGCGATCCCTGCTTCACGACCACCACGTCCGCGCTGTCGCCGTCGACCTGGGCGGCGAGCGCGTCACCAACCGTCTGGCCCGCGCCGCAGCCCAACGCCAGATAGCTCTGATCCGTCGGGGGAGGCAGTGACAGCGCAGTCTGCGGTCGGCACATTCGCCTGTCTCGTTGAGGATCTCGCTGACCGGTTGACGACCCCGACGACGCCGGAGAGCGAACAAGGTTGGCAAGCGCAGTCCCTGTCCCAGGGCGCAACTGGTATCGCTCTGCTGCATATTGAGCGCGCCCTGTCCGGATCGGGGACGTGGAGAACGGCGCACGCCTGGGTAAGGGCGGCGACCAGGTGTGAGATCAGCGCCGCTGATGAGACAGCGCTCTACCTCGGAGCACCAGCGATCTCCTTCGTGCTACACGCCGCCGAGACCGACGATATCCAGCGCTACGCTGCGGCCCTGAGGACTCTAGACGCCCATGTCGCCGCTCTCGCTCATCGCCGGGTCGACGCCGCCCTGGCGCGTATCGATCGTGGCGAAAGAGCGGCGTTTGCCGAATACGACCTGTTCTCCGGCCTGACCGGGATCGGCCAGCTCCTGCTCCAGCGAGTTCCGGGAAACGACGCGCTCGGGCGGATCCTAGACTACTTAGTCCGTCTGAGCAGGCCACTGCGTGCCGAGGGGACTGTTCTGCCTGGTTGGTGGGCTTCCCATGACCCCGACCCTCTTCTGCCGACCGCGGGCGGCCATGCAAACTTCGGCATCGCCCACGGCGTGAGCGGCATGTTGGCCTTCCTGGCTCTCGCCCTACGGCATGGTGCCGTCGTCGAAGGGCACACCGACGCCGTCCGCGGCATCTGCGGATGGCTGGACGCCTGGCAGCAGGATCACCCGTGGGGTCCGTGGTGGCCGCAGTGGATCACGCGGGAAGAGCTACGTACCGGTCGGGTGACCCAGCCCGGCCCGTTGCGGCCATCGTGGTGTTACGGCACGCCCGGAATTGCCCGTGCCCAGCAGATCGCCGCCATCGCCACCGGCGATACCCCGCGCCAGACGAGGGCAGAACACGCCTTGGCCGCATGCCTGTCCGATCCTTCCCAGCTGCACCAGATGACCGATCCTGGCCTGTGCCACGGCTGGGCCGGGTTGTACCAGACTGCCTGGCGCGCCGCACACGACGCGTGTACCCCCGTGATCAGCACGCGGCTGCCACACCTGGCCGATCTGATGGCCCAGCACGCCGGAGCCAAGCACCCTGACACGGGACTTCTGAACGGAACCGCCGGCCTCGCCCTCGCCCTGCACACCGCCGCGCGTTCCACGCTTCCGATCTCCGGATGGGACTCATGCCTGCTGATCAACTGAAACTGAGTACGGCGCGCCCCACACAGACAGCGGCGGGAACGCCAAAAAAAACGGCCGAAGCAGTGCTCGCGGTACTGGCTGGGTCACCCCTCGACCAGGTGGCCACCACGCTCGGCATACACATTGCCGACCTTGCCGACGCGATCGAGACGTATCAGCAGGCCGGACACGCCGCGCTCGAAACCCAGGCCGCCACCCGCGACTGGTACCAGATCCGCGCCCAGTTCCCCGAGTGGGCCACCGCCGAGAAAACCGCAGTCACCGAACTCGGCCCGGAACTGCAGCGTCTCCAGGACACCGGCGTAATCGCGGCGTGGTGGTTCATCCGCAAAGCTCCCTGTTGGCGGCTGCGGATGAAGCCCGGCCACGGCGTCGCACTCACCGAGGCAAAGGCTTCGGTGAACTCCATCCTGGACGGACTCACGACAGATGGTCTGATTTCGCGCTGGTGGCAGACTCTCTACGAACCGGAGACCGTCGCGTTCGGCGGTCGATTAGGGATGGATATCGCGCACGACCTCTTCTGCTCCGACAGCAGCAACATCCTGGCCTACCTGCGCCAACCGGAGCCCACCATGGGCCGCCGAGAGCTATCGGTACTGCTGTGCAGCACCCTGTTCCGTGCCGCCGGACAGGAGTGGTTCGAATGCGGCGACATCTGGCACCGCGTGGCACGACTGCGGCCGATCCCCGCCGAAACCCCCACCGACCGGCTCCCCGAGCTGACGGAAAGCCTCCACAAACTCCTGAACTACGACACACGCCCCACCGGTGCGCTGTTCGGGACGAACGGCCCACTGGCCTTCGCCGCATCCTGGGCCGCCGCGTTCGACCATACTGGACACGCACTCGCAGCAGCGGCCAACCAAGGAGCGCTGGAACGGGGAACGCGCGACATCCTCGCCCACCACGTAATCTTCCACTGGAACCGGATCGACCTGCCCTACACAACACAAAGCATCCTCACCCACGCGGCCAAAGATGCTGTGTTCAGGGGCCTGTGAACCTTCCCCCGGGAAGCCGACGAGACGAATAGCGTGGGGTTGTGGTCTTCGACGTGGAACGCGCCCGGCGCGACACCCCAGGGGTGCGCCGGGTCGCGCATCTGAACAACGCAGGAGCGGCGCTGCCGCCCTCCCAGGTCACCGAAGCGGTCATCGCCCACCTGCGCCGGGAGGCCGAACTGGGCGGCTACGAGGCCGCTGAAGCTGCCGCTGAGCGCATCCAGGCAACGTACACGGCGATCGCCCGGTTGATCGGCTGTGCGGTGGATGAGGTCGCGGTCGTGGAAAACGCGACCCGGGCCTGGGATATGGCCTTCTACGGCCTGTCCTTCTCCCCAGGCGACCGCATCCTCACCAGCCGCGCTGAGTACGGCAGCAACGTCATCGCCTTCCTGCAGGTCGCCCGCCGCACCGGCGCGGTCGTGGAGATCGTAGAGGACGACGAGTACGGCCAGATCTGTCTCGACGACCTGCGCCGCCGCCTGGATAGCGGCGGGGGCGGTGAGGTGAAGCTCATCGCCGTGACCCACGTGCCCATGCAGGGCGGGCTGGTCAACCCTGCCGAGCAGGTCGGCGCCCTGGCTCGGGAGGCCGGGGTACCGTTCCTGCTCGATGCCTGCCAGTCCGTGGGTCAGCTGCCCCTCGACGTCCAGCGCCTCGGCGCTGACCTGCTCTCCGCGACTGGGCGTAAGTATCTGCGCGGCCCGCGCGGCACCGGCTTTCTCTACGTCCGCCGCTCAATCCTTGACCATCTCGAGCCGCCGTTCCTCGATCTGCACGCCGCAACGTGGACCGCTCCCGAACACTACGAGATCCGTCCGGACGCGCGGCGCTTCGAGGCGTGGGAGACCAACTACGCTGGCAAGATCGGCCTGGGGGTCGCCGTCGACTATGCCCTGTCCTGGGGGCTTGACGCCATCGAAGCCCGCGTCACCGCACTGGCGGAGAGCCTGCGCGCACGGCTGCAGGCCCTCGACGGCGTGCACGTGCACGATCAAGGCCAGCGCCGCTGTGGCATTGTCACCTTCACCGTCGAGGGCGTCTGTGCTCAGGATGTGTGGCGCCGCCTTGCCGCCTGCGGGGTGAACACCAGCGTCTCCCCCGCCAGCTCGGCCCGCCTGGATCTGCCCCACCGCGGACTGTCCGACCTGGTACGCGCCTCGGTGCACTACTACAACACCGACGACGAGCTGGACCGCCTGGTCACCGCACTGCCCTAGGGACCGCGTGAACCCTCTCCAGGCGGTCCCTTCTGGGACAGCACCTGGAGAAGTTGCTGGACCGAGACGGGCACGGTGAAACCGGTGGGCCCAATACCGACGCAGGACCAGCGACCGTCGCTGACCACCGGCACGCCGGCCTTGGCCATGCTTTCCACCAGGTCAGCGGCGAGGTAACTGTGGCGCGCGTCCCAGACCCGTTGCCGATCGGTCTGGTCGAGGGTGTCCCACCACTGGTGGGCAAGTTGCAAGGGGTTACTCATCGCGGAACCACCTTCTGGGTAGTCGTCGTTGAGCGGCACAGCTCACAAAGTTACGGGTAGTGAGTGAGCGTCGTTGCCCGTGGCCTGGATCGTCACGTTTGCGGGTTTCTCCGCAGGGAGGAATCCTACCGGGGAGCGGGGCCGCCGCCGACGGTGGCGGTGGCGTCGAAGAGGTGTTTCACGAGTTGGCGCTGGGTGGCGACAAGCTCCTCAACGACCTGGCGCTGCGCCTCGAGCAGCTTCTCGAACGGGTCGCAGGCGAGGGCACAGATCGTCGCGCCGGTGGGAGAACGTGGCTCAGTGTGGCCGAGCCTGCGAGCCAGGTCAGCCCACACTTGCAGCGACCTGAGTGAGGTGTCCTGCCCTTGGCGTGCGAGCTGGGCCATCGAGTCCTGGACTCGCTGGCTGCTCGGGTCAGTGACCACCTCTGGGGCCACTTCTAGGGCCACTTCTGGGGCCACCCGGACCGGCTCTGTGGGAGGAGCACCAACGGCGTGAACGGGGTGAGGGTCGTGGTCGTCGGTGATCCGTCGACCCTTGATCTGAGCGGACATGCTGCTGCTCCCAGGTCTCGATTCTCGGTCTCAGGGATGCTGGATTGCCGTCCGCCTACCACCGTGCCCACCGTCGGCGAAGTACGCAACTACTTCCACGATAAATCAAGGTAACGGTCTAATCACTCGCCGTGTCGAGCGGCGACGCAAGGTGCTCATCAGGAGGTTGTGCTCCGCACGGCGTGGGCGACGACCTCGGTGAGCTGGCCGCTGGTCCGGTGGATCTGACGTTGCACGGTGGCTCCGTTGCCCCGTTTGAGCACGGTGGTGACCAGTTCTTTGACCATCTCAAGCTCTCCGCGCTCGTCCAGCGCCGGCCCGACGTGGTCCATGAGCTTGCCGATCACCTCCTCGGCCGGCGCCGGCCGACCCGTCGGATCGACGAGATCACCTTCGAGTCCTGATCGGCCAGCTCGCCAGCTCGCCAGCCGGAGCAGCTCGGTCCGCAGCGGCGCGGGGGGCGCCCCGGCTCGCCACGACCGCGCAGCGGTCTCGACAAGGCCTCTGACCAGGGCCGCCAGCAGCACGGCGTCGTCAGCGATCAGGCAGACGTCGGCGATGCGCACTTCTACCGTCGGGCGTTTACGTGACAGCCGCGCGTCAAAGTAGACCATCCCCAAGTCCAGCAAGGTTTGAGATTCGATCATCGCCCGCGTGGTGGCGTGGTAGGTGTCGGCGGAGCCGAACAGCCCGGTAGGCCCGGACGAGGGAAAGCGAGACCAGACCTGCGAGCGGAAGCTGGCGTAGCCGCTGTCCTGCCCCTGCCAGAACGGGGAGTTCGCGCTGAGCGCGAGCAGACACGGCAGCCATCCGCGGATGCGGTCCAAGACCGCCACCCCTTCCGACTCGGACTCAATCTGAACGTGCACGTGGCAGCCACAGGTGAGCTGCTCCCTGGCGGTAAGACCGAACTCGTCCATCACCCGTCGGTAGCGAGGTGAGGAGACGACCGACGGGTCGACCGGCAGCGGCGAGGTGGCCAGCGCGGCGATCCTGGCACCCAGACGTTCGGCGGCCTCGCTTGCGAGACTCCGCAAGTGACGTACCTCGGAGGCGAGTTGCACCAAGGAGAGGCAAGGCTGGGTGTTGGTCTCGATCTGCTGGCACATCAGCTCCGAGGCGAACACCGCCTCCGGAAGGTTGCGCAGCACCGCTGGGGACAGCGCACGAGCCCGGCCACTGTCCGGATCGACGAGCAGCAGTTCCTCTTCCAGTCCGACGCTGCGTGGTGTCATCTGGCCGAAGTGGGTTTAGGGGCGGGCGCCGACGCCGGTACGCACTTCACGCGCGCGGCCGCCGGGCGTCGTGGTCACCAAGGGCGCTGTGGACATGCCAGCGCCCTCCCGCAGGCCGCCCAGGAACTCCTCGACGGCCTCTCGGGCACTGTAGCGGGGTGACCAGCCCAGCTCGGTCCGCGCCCGACTGATATCCATCAGTGGTAGCTGCATGAACCCATCGAACAGGTACGGGGAAGCTGGCACCAGATGCAAATGCCAGGCCAGCGACAGCGCTGCCCGTACCGGCCAGACCGGGACCCGAACGGTGCGGGCACCCAGACACGTGCCCAGCATGGCCGCATCGACGACGGGCTCGGCAGCGATGTTGAACGCACCGCGCACGTCGCTCAGCGCGGCCAACCGATAGGCCTGGCCGACGTCGGCGGTGTGCACGGCTTGGAACCGCAAACCCGGCAGGTCGGGTATGAACGGCACCAGGTCCGGCCGCACCAGCCAATGGGGTAGCAACGGCCCGACAAACAGGCGGCGCTGCTGGCTGGCCGACTCCCGCTTAAAGATAAAACCGGGGCGAAGCCGGACCACCCGGAGCTCGGGGTGAGCACACTCGAAGGCGTCCAGGCTCCGTTCCAGGTACGCCTTTTCCCGGGTGTAGCTGGCGGTGGGCCAGCCCTCGGTCGGCCAATCCTCGCCAACTGCCTGTTCCCGGGTGCCCCGGGTCCGTGGACCGGGCGAGTACGCGCCCACCGACGAGGCGTACACCAACGCCGGGACTCTGGCCGCCGCCACCGCCCGGAACACCCGGATGGCGCCTCCGACGTTGGTGTTCCAGGTGATCAGGGGGTTATGGGAAGGCTGGAAGAGCCACGCCAGGTGGATAACCACATCGGCGCCCCGAAACAGATCGACCAGATCGTCGCGTCCGATATCGGCCTGAGTCCATTCGGTCCGGGGCGCAGACCACTGCGGTAACCGACGCGCCACACCGAGGATCGACCCCACTCTCGGGTCCTCAGCCAGTGCGGCGACCACGCTGGTGCCGACATTGCCGGTAGCACCGACCACCACCACCCGCCGACTCTCGCCAGACGCCTTCTTCTCGGTTGCGAGCATGCTGCAGGGCTACCCGCGCTGCCTGAACAGAAACGGCGTCAGGCGGTTCTGAGCGCGGGTTGGGCCGCTGCTTCGTGCTCGTCGGCCGCAACGGCTACGGAGACTCGGTGGCTGGGCAGGCTGAGCGCAACGGCCACGTAGCAGATCACCAGGCTGAAGGCGGCCACCATCCCCAGGTCGACCCACTCCGGGATGATCTTCCTCCCGCCGTACTGCCCGAGGTAGGAGAGCACTGTCAGGCCGGCGAGCCAGGGAAGGATCCACCCCAGCGACCGCGGCTGCAGGGGCGGGCGCTCAAGACGCCGGCCCAGCGCGTAGGAGACTCCCAAGAGCACGTAGCCGGCGGCGATGGACAGCATCAGTTTCTCCACGGTGACCCAGGAGGTCCAGTAGATGATCTCGTTCGCGGCGATGAACGCCAGCGGCGCCAGCACGGGGGCAGCCGGGAGCCGGTAGGGGCGGGCCCTCTGGGGATCAGCCGTACGCAGGGCCAGCAAGGTGATCGGCGCGAACGCATACATGATCACTGCGGCCGAGGTGACCAGGGAGACCAGGCTTTGCCAGCTCGGGAAGGGCAGAAAGCAGATCAGGCCCACCACGAAAGCCACGATGATCGAGGTGACGGGGACACCGCGGCTGCTGATCCGGCTGACCTCCCGGGGAACATAGCCAGCGTGGCCCAGCGCGTAGCTCAGCCGCGCGGAAGTACCCAGATAAACCAGGGCGGTGCCCGCCGGTGAGATGAACGCATCGATGTACAAGATGACGGCCAGCCATCCCAGGCCCAACCCGGTGGCTAACGTCGCATACGGCCCGAAGTCGCCCTTGCCCACGGGGTGAGCCCAGCCCTGCACGAGGTTGCCGGGACTGAGCGCACCGATGAAGGCGACCTCCAGCCCCAGATACAGCGCAGTGCCCGCGACCACGGAGCCGATCACGGCCCGAGGCACGGCACGCTGCGGGTCCCGGGCCTCACCGCTCATCTGCGCCGCTTGTTCAAAGCCCTGCACCGCGAACACGACACCCAGCGGCAACGCGGCAAACACCCCGTGGGCACCGTAGGGAGCGAAGCCACCACCGGCGGTGAAGTTCGAGACCCGGAACGACACTACGATCAAGACACCGACCGTCAGCACCGGCACCGCGATCTTCCAGAGCACCACGATCTTGTTGCTCTCCGCAAGCCACCGCACCCCGAGAAGGTTGATAACGGTGAACAACGCCATCAGCGCTACGGCCACGCCCAGGCCCCGAGCCGTGAGCGCCCCGAGGTTGTTGATCAATCCGTGCCACTTGTGATCCAGGTAGCTCAGCGCCGCCTCGACCTCGATCGGGGCGATGGTCACGGCTTGAAGCCAGGCCAGCCAACCCGCCGTAAACCCACCCAGCGAACCGAAGGCCAAGCGCGGCCAGCGCGCCGTGCCCCCCGCGAAGGGATAAGCCGCGGCAAGCTCCGCGTGCACCAGCGCCAGGAGCACGATGATCAGACCCGCGAGCACCCAGGAAACGATCGACGCCCCACCGGCCGACGTGGCCGCGGTCAACGCGCCCAGCAACCACCCCGACCCGATAATCGAACCGAGCGAGAGGAACATCAACGCCATCACGCCGACATCACGCTGGAAACCCGGAGCTACCTCGGGTACCGCTCCGCGCGCTGACGCTTGCACCATGATCACAGCCTTCCTCGGCAGGGCCGCCTGATCCGCAGCAGTTCCCGTTGCCTGGAATCCAAGGAGTCACCCACGACTGGGGCAGTGAGCTGAACTCAGGCCGCTCGAGGCGAGTATGTTGAGTATCACGGTGTTGTTTGAGCGTCACAGGTTGCTTGAGCATCACAGTACGGTGCTGACGTTACAGTGCGGTACTGACGTCGCAGTGCGGTACTGACCAGGGAGGCTGCGATGGGCGAGCTGAGCCCGTGGCATTTGTTGATCGTGGTGGCGGTCTTCGTCCTACTGTTTGGGGCCAACAAGCTACCGCAGATGGCCCGTTCGGTGGGCCAGTCGATGCGGATCTTCAAGGCTGAGACTCGTGCGTTGTCCGGCGAGAAGGAAACCGAACAATCGCCTCCGAGGGCCAGCTCGCCGTCCCCGACCTCACCCCACCAGGCGCCGCCGGCCCAGGCGCCGCCCGTGCAGCCACATCTGCCCGAGCAACCGCCCTCCGGCTAGCGCCGCTACTGGCCCGGGCTGGGTGGCGTTAGTCGTCGTTCGGTAAGTCGAAAACGTAACCGACCCCACGGACCGTCCGAATGCGCGTGGGCCGGTCTACATCGTCTTCGATCTTCGTACGAAGCCGGCGAATATGCACCTCCAGGTAGTTCCGGACGTCCACCCGATCCGGACCCCACGCATTGTCCAGCAGCTCCTGGCGGGTGACGACCCGGCCAGCGTTGTCCATCAGCTGCCGCAGAATCACGAACTCCTTATGTGGCAAGTGAACGGGTGTTCCTCGGACAAGAAGCCGGTACCCATCAAGCTGGAGTTCGACATCACCGATCCTCAAGACCCGCAGCCGCCCGAGAGTCTGGGGGTCGACTGACCTGTAGCAGCTTTCCTCCGGTGTGTTCGACGGCTCCCCATTCTCGATTGATGACATCAGCCAAACCGCCCTGAGATGTAATCGTCAGTCGCCTTCTGCCATGGATTGGAGAAAGTCTTCTCTGTGGAGCCGAGCTCGATGAGGCAAGCCGGTCTGTTGGCGACCGGTACCCACGCTCAGCGCAGCACGACGTCGCTGGAGTGTCACGGGACCTCCGAACGTGGGGAGCAGGTACGGGAACCAACCGCAGCCGACCGGCCGCTGGCGCAACCTATGCAATTTCGGTAGGAGAAAGGTAAACACGAACTAGTCGTAGAGTGAACAGCTCACGTACATCCCCCCACAAGGGTCTGAATTGTCACGCTTTCGGCTACGAAGGTAGCTTTCTGTGACCGCTCGGTAGGAGCGATGACTTCGGGCCCAGGATGAACTACGAGCGGTCACCAGCGAGCGGACGGCGCGGGTAAGCTCCGGGCGGCACCGGGCCCGTCAGGACAGCGGGCCTCTCAGGACAGCGGGCCTCTCAGGACAGCGGGCCTCTCAGGACAGCGGGCACCTCAGGACACCGGGCCGAAAACGATGTCTCGCAAGCTCTGGGTTCCCGCGCTTGGCTTGCCCTCGCCTTCCAGCTTCGCCCTCCAGGCAGCGCGAAGATCATCGCTCACGCCTGCGGACTGGGACAGCGGCGAGCCCGGATCCAACCCCTGGAAACCGCAGTTCACCTCAACATTCATGCAGTGCTGGTCGGTGCACTCCCTGAGGTCCGTTTTGGTATGCTCGGCCTCGCTCCAACGGGTCCAGCCGCCGAAACCGCCGCGCATCGGCTCGTGCATCGGTTCACCCTCATCTGGCCTGCCACCGGAGGAGGGCACCTTTTCGTATGCATGCCCCATGTTGAGAATTCTATACGCTCCGGGACCGGCATGACCGCGCGTGACAGCGGCCACGTCCCCGGCCACGTCCCCACGCAGAGGCTGATCGCGGTTTGTGTGTCGTAGGCGACAGAACGTGTCGTTCAACGCACACAAAGGGTGATCACCGGGTCGCTGCCGCGGGATGCCGGGCGCCTGCTCCGGCATGTGCCGTTGCAGTGCAAGGCCCGGGCGCACCGCAAGAGGCGGCAAGGTACCATCCGTAGCCGTGCTGTGGCCACTGCCGTGGCAAAGTCATCACCCAATCACCGCAAAACCAGGCGAAATTTCACCCTTCAGGATGACGTTAGGCCGACCGGCGTGGCCTAACGTAGGGCTCTTCAATATGGCCCCCTGCACGCGACACCTCCACGGTTGCCGCGTTACGTGTCGGGAAGTTAGGCGATGCAACAGATCCCGGGAATCGAAGCGCTCCGTGCCCAACTTACCGGCCGAGTGATTGACAAGTCCGACCTGGACTATGACACGGCCTGCTCACTCTGGAACGGCGCCATCGACCACCGCCCGGCGGCCGTCGCGCGGTGCACAGGGCCATCCGACGTCGCGGCGACGATCGCCTTCGGGCGCGAGCGTGGGCTGCAGGTCTTGGTACGGGGCGGCGCACACGGGTACTGGGCCACCGCGGTACCCGAGAACGATCTCGTGATCGACCTCAGCGATCTCCGGGGGGTATCGGTGGATCCCGGCAGCCGCCGGGTCTGGTGCGGTGGCGGGGCCATCCTCGCTGACCTGGATGCCGCCACCCAGCGGCACGGCCTCGCCGTGCCGGGAGGAGTAATCAGCCATATCGGGGTGAGCGGCCTAGCCTTGGGCGGCGGTTTCGGCTGGCTGGTCCACAAGGCCGGATTGACGGTGGACAACCTGCTCTCCGCGGAAGTCGTCACCGCCGACGGGCGCACGCTGGGCGTCTCCGCCGGCAAGCATTCCGATCTGTTCTGGGCACTGCGGGGCGGCGGCGGCAACTTCGGCGTCGTCACCGGCTTCGAGTTCCGGCTGCACGAGGTGGGCCCGCTGGTGCACCTCGGGCTGTTCTTCTGGGGGGCCGAACACGGTGCCGAAGCGCTTCGCCTCGGCCGGGAGGTGGCGGCCTCGCTGCCCCGCGATGCCGGGCTGCTGCTGGCTACCGGCCTGACCGCGCCAAGCGCACCCTTTGTGCCCGAACGCCATCACGGGAGGCTGGGGTACGCCCTGATGGTCACCGGATTCTCCACGGCGCGCAGGCACCAGCGGCTGATCGCACCGATCCGGGAAGCACTACCACCGCTGTTCGAACTCGTGACCTCACTGCCGTACGTCGAGCTGCAGAAGATGTTCGATAGCGTCGCGCCATGGGGCCTCCACGCCTATGGGAAGGGCCTTTATCTTCAGGAGCTCAGCGACGAGGTAATCGCCGTTCTCACCGAGCGCATACCAGGCAAGAGCTCACCGATGTCCCTCATCTCGATCTTCTCGCTAGGCGGAGCGTTCGCCGATGTCGCTGAGCAGGAGACCGCCTTCGGCGGCAGCCGAACGACTCGATTCGTCCTTAACCTGACAGCCCTCGCACCGGACGCCGAGTCGTTGGCGCCCGACCACGCATGGGTCGATTCGGTATGGCAGGCACTGGCTCCGTACGCCGGCGAGCCCGGCAGCTCCGTCAACTCCATGGCCGACTACGACGAGAAGGGCGTGCAAGCCGCCTACGGTTCGGCGAAGTACCAACGGCTGGCCCGGATCAAAGCACGCTACGACCCGGAGAACGTGTTCCGGATGAACGTGAACATCAAGCCCGCGCCACAGCCCTCAGCCGGCGGGAGTCTGATCGCCGGCTGAGCGTGCCACCCAGGGTGCGCCCAACCGGAGTAAATTCAGTCCATGGCGGAGCTGCTGCGTACCGATCGGCTCCTGGTGCGGGATTGGTCGGTCGCCGACGCCACGGCAGCGCTGAAGATCTACAGCCACGATGACGTCGTCCGGTGGTTGCCCGAGCTCGATCGCGTCCCCGACGCGGCCGCCATGCATGCGGTGCTGCAGGGCTGGGCCGCCGAACAGAGTGAGATGGGGCCGGGAACCGGACGCTGGGCTTTGGTTCTGCTTCAGGGGTGCGTGCTGGTGGGCGGAATCAGCCTGCTGCCGATGCCCGTGCCTGAGGTGGACGTCGAGATCAGTTACCAGCTTGCGCCGGAGTACTGGGGACGGGGTTACATCACCGAGGCCGCCCGGGCGATGGCGCACTGGGCCTTTGCGCATTCGCTGGTCGAGTTGTTCGCCCTGGTCGCCCCGGACAACGCGCGCGGGGCGAGGGCCGCGCGGCGGATCGGGATGGAGTGGGTCGGTGAGAGCGACAAATACTACCGGACCCACCTACAGGTGTTCCGGCTGCGCCCCGACGACCTAGTCTGTGCAGCTCAGAAGTAGACCCGGACGACATAGTCCGCCACGCAACCGGGCTTCGTGACACCCTCGACCCACAGCGTGGTGTGCAGGACGAGCTGCAGGCCCCTTGTCACCCCAGTTAACTCAGTGGTCTCGGCCAGCGTGACGTCGGCCCAGACTGTGGACCCCACCGGCACGGGAGCGGGAAAACGCACCTTGTTCAGCCCATAGTTGATCATCATCGTGGTGCCCTCGACCCGGTAAACCTGGTCGGTCAGGTGCGGCAACAGCGACAAGGTGAGGAACCCGTGCGCGATGGTAGTGCCAAAGGGACCGGCTGCGGCACGCTGCGGGTCCAGGTGGATCCACTGATGGTCCTCCGTTGCGTCCGCAAAAGCGTTGACGCGTTGCTGGTCGATCGTCATCCGGTTGCTCACGCCCAGCTGCTCACCAGCCGCGACTCGCAACTCGTCGGCTCCCGTGAACACCTTCATCGCCGATTACTCTCCTCCAGCTGTCCCCGGTGAGGGACACGTCCGGACAATCTCGGCGGCCACGGCGGCCGCCTCCCGGTCACCGAGCACGATCAGATAGTGGTTGGTGTCGTCAACGAGCACGTCACGAATCCCCGGTACAGTGCGCTTGGCTTGGGCAACCACAGCTTCGGGCAGGAGCGGGTTGGGGTCATCAGCGAGGCCGCGGGGCGCCCGGACGAGGACCAGCGGCTCCCGGATGGCGGCTATCGCTGCCCAGGCGGCAGCGCCGTCGAGCACGTCACGCTCGTCGGCCCGCACGGCCGCTTCGACCACCTTCGAGCGCAGGGCGCCAGGCGGACCGTGCAGGTCGTAGTCCACATAATCCTCCACATCGGGGTTCCAGCGGCCGGCGAAGGCGGGATGGCAACGCCAAAAGTCGCGGTAGTCCTCCGGAGAGACGAACTGCATCCGGAGCCGGGCCAGGGCCGGGCCGAGCACGGCCTCGAGCACGGTGTCGGGGTCGATCCCGGGAGGGACCGGCAGCGACAGTCCGCCATCGACTAACACGACCCCGGCGCAGCGGCCCGGGTGGGCGGCAGCCAGGCGAGCGACGACGTAGGCCCCCATCGAGTGGCCGGCGAGGATGGCCCGTTCCGCACCCCAGTAGTCGAGAACGGCCATCAGGTCAGCCACGTGGGCGTCAAGGCCGTAGGGCCCCGTGAGCCGGGCACTAGCGCCGCGGCCGCGCAGGTCGGGCGCGAGGAAGGTGATGTCCCCGGCCGCCAGGTTGCGGGCCAGCCCGGCGAGGAAGCGGTGCGATCCCGTGATGCCATGGACGCCCAGCACCAGGGGGGCAGCACCCGGTGCGCCAGGGCCAGCGACGGCGACGGTTAAGGGACCACCGGCAACAGGGACCGCGAACTCGGTGTGGAATGCGATGGCAGCCATCGTCGCCAGGATAGACCGCGATTACTCGTAGCTATTCAGTACGGCCAACGCCGGTTTGCAGGAGGTGATCGCGGCCAAGGGTCACCAGATCGCTGCTCAGTAGCGGCGGATCGTGGAGTTGGAACGGCGGCTGGGTGCTGATTCGTCGCCCTGCAGTCGGCCGTCGCCGTCGGATTCGGTATCGCAGCCCGGTGTGGCGCTCCTCGCGGAAGTCCTCGGGGCGGTCGGCCGGGTAGGCAGCCCGGGGCGAGCTGCCCGCCCGGGCCGCAGAGTTGATCATCCGTATCTGTTCATGCCCATCATGGCGCACCCGATTTTGTCGGTGGTGGGTTGTAGCGTGATCGTGTGTCCGGTTGTCAGGTGGTTCCCGAGGGTCTGGCGGAGATCCCGCCAGGGCCGTGGCTGGCTGCCGTGCTCTCGGAGATCGACCTGACCCGGTTGACCGGTTTCGATTGCGTGCAGGTGCTCAAGGCCCGGTATCGGCAGGTGAATCACGAGCGTGCGCAGTTGATGGCGGCCATGGTCGAGGTCGGGTTATGCGGTGTCGGCCCGGATGACCAGCCGCGGCGGCGGGCGGTGCCGGATGAGTTCTCCGCTGATGAGATCCGGGCCGCGCTGGTGCTGACCCGCCGTGCTGCTGATGCCCAGTTCTGGTTAGCGTATGACCTGATCACCCGTCTGCCCGAAGTGCACGCTGCGATGGACGCGGGAGTACTCGACGAGCCCCGCGCCCGACTGCTCTCGGAGTGGACCGCTGAGCTGCACCCGCAGGCGGCCCGAGCGCTGTGTACCGAGCTGTTGCCCCGGGTGGGGGAGCTGACGACGGGGCAGCTGATCGAG